>Ga0304730_1000875_pt1 | contig 24360 bp, 23 predicted proteins | sample M_130628_MF_Meta_FD_190474 | JGI IMG/M metagenome (GOLD analysis project Ga0304730, IMG submission 190474) | Freshwater microbial communities from Lake Montjoie, Canada to study carbon cycling - M_130628_MF_MetaG (v2) (version 2) | ecosystem: Environmental > Aquatic > Freshwater > Lake | place...
GTATTGAAGGTGTTTATGATGTTGATCGAATTTTTAATAACTAACCAGTAAATTCAGTAAGGCCTTTTTGAGCCTCTTCTAACCAACCTCTACGAGCGGCAGCTGCTTCTCGAGCCACCATAGCTTTTGCCGTTTGACCAGCCGCTTCTGCCTTTGCAGCTTGTTTTTCATAATTTTCAATTGCTTCAGCAAGACCTTGCACAACCTTATTTGCTTGAGCTTTAGCACTTGGATCACTCTTGCGCGCGAAATTACGTTCTAATTCATTTATCTCATCTTCGACTTTTTTGATTCTAGAATCAAATGATGCGCGCTTTTTGCGATCTGTCATACCGATCTTTTGCCATTTACCCATCAGATCATAGAATTTCTTTTTAGCAGATTTGAAATCAGTTATCGGTAATAATGCTTCAAACTCGACGATCATCGCCTCTCGTTTCGCCAGGTTCTCAACCATCGATCCCTTACGTTTATCCATATCAGCATTTTTTGCTTTGAAAAAAGTATCTTGAGCAGTTTTAAATCTGTTCCAAAGTGCGGTATCAGCCGATTTCTTTCCTCGACCAGCAGCCTTCCATTTGTCCATCAACTCCTTATATTTCTTTGCGGTATTTAGCCACTCTCTTGAGTTAGCAAGGCTTTCGGCTTCCTTAACTATAGATTCTTTAGTAGAAGCTACGATTTTCTGCTCAGAATCAAGGTTTGAAAAATGTGTTCGGCGGCGTTTATCAAATTTATTCCTTGAGGATGAGAACCTTTTCCAAAGCGCTGCATCAACCTTTTTATCCAGCCTTGGCGCTTTTTTCCAATCATCTAGCAATTCTTTTAGCCTTGCAGTTGTTACCTTCCACGCAACAGAATCGATTAAGGATTCTGCTTCTAAGACAATCTTTTCTTTTATTGCTGCTGCCTCTACCTTGCGGACCTCTCGCTCTGCATTTTGCGCTGCTTTACGAGCTTGGTATGCACCTTCATGTTCAGTTATTAGTGCTGGAATTTTTTCTAATGATTGAGCAAGATTTACTAGGTCACCGACACCATTTAATTCTGAAATCTGTGTGCGTAATTTATTAACTGCTTCATGGGCATCACTTGGCACCATTGCGCCAGATCTAATTCGAGCCGCAAGGAGTGCAACCTCAGATGCTGCCATTTCAAATTTTTTTACAAAGTAGGCAAGTGCTTCATCCGCTGTTTTGCCTGGATATGAACCAACTGCACGATCACCCGCTGGGGTTATTACATAAACTGTTCCATCTTCGCCGACTCGGCCAAATTTTGCTGGATCACCAATAAGCGCTGCTGCAGCCCCAGTATTCGAAAGGTTAGGTGAAATTGTGTTCTCCATATTAATTACCTTTCGTTGCGCGATCTCTGCTTCGCAGATTTCGTTATGTGGGGGTGGCGTAGTAATCAATTTTGCTTTTGCGCCATTGATTGCTGGGTTTGGTGCTGGCTAAAAGATAGCCTAATCACCTGAATTTAGGGAAATCTGTTCGTAAAAGGAGATCAGAAATAGGGGTGATAAATGCTAGTTGATCGCGTAATAGCGCCCTATTTTGAAACCAATTGTTGGATTTTAGCTACAGGCATTGGCCAAGAGTGCATCATTGTTGATCCGGGTATTGACAAACCAAATTTAGTTAAAAACATTCTTAAAAAGGTTTCGGAGCACAACTTAAAGCCAGCTGCTATTTTAATTACTCATGGCCACTTAGATCATATTTTCTCTGTACTTCCCTTATCAAAAGAGATTCCAATGCGTACATTTATTACTGGTGCTGATCGATTCTTGTTAACTGATCCAACTGGCGCAATAGATAAAGGGGGAGTAAGTGAGCAATTAATCGCTGCATTTGGTGGCGATAAGTTCAAGGAGCCATCTGATGTTATAGAGGTTGAAGATTTTTCTCATTTTGAAATTGCTGGCTTGGAGATCGGTGCGATTTTTGCACCAGGCCATACCAAGGGTTCAGTTTTATATACCGTTGATAATCAGCAATTAATTTCTGGGGATGTTTTGTTCGCAGGCAGTATTGGTAGAACAGATCTGCCCACTGGATCAGCAAGTGATATGCGCAAAACCTTGCGGGAGCGAATTTTGACACTTCCTGATGAGCTAAATGTCCTACCTGGGCATGGTGGGCAAACTACAATCGCCATAGAGCGCGTAAGGAACCCTTACCTGCAAAGTGATTTCTTAGATCAGATTGGGCGGTGAACCTTGAGTAAGTTCCAGGCGCCTAAAGGAGTCAGTGAATACTTTCCACCAAACTCTGATCAGTTTGAGTTTGTTCGAGATAAATTAATTAATAGCGCAAAATTAGCCGGTTACTCATTAATTGAGCTTCCAGTATTTGAAGATACGGAAGTTTTCTCCCGCGGAGTTGGTGAATCCACTGATGTTGTTAGCAAAGAGATGTATACATTTGAAGATCGCGGCGGACGTTCGATAACACTTAGACCAGAGGGTACAGCCGGTGTAATGCGAGCTGTAATTGAACATAACTTAGATCGTGGGCAGCTGCCTGTGAAACTTTTCTATACAGGTCCTTTTTTTCGAGCAGAACGCCCGCAGGCCGGACGTTATCGACAGTTTTATCAAGTGGGAATTGAAGCGATTGGTTTTAACGATCCCGAGATTGATGTTGAGGTAATCGCCGTTGCAGATTCAGCATTTAAAGCCTTAGGACTTAAAGAATATAGATTAAATATAACCTCCCTTGGAGATTCAAGCAGTAGAGCAGCACACCGAACCGAACTTGTTAAGTACATATCGACACTAAAACTAGATGATGAAACTATTGTTAGGGCAAAATTGAATCCACTTAGATTATTTGATGATAAGCGAGATGAGATTAAGCAAATGATGGCAGGTGCGCCACTTTTACTGGATTTCCTTAACAATGAAAGCAAATCTCACTTTGAAGAGGTAAAGCGTTTGCTTGCAGAGATTGGTATTGAATACACAATTAATCCAAGAATGGTTAGAGGTCTTGATTATTACACCGGAACTACATTTGAGTTTGATCATGCCTTACTTGGCGCCCAATCTGGAATTGGCGGCGGCGGTCGCTATGACGGGTTAATGAACTCACTTGGTGGTTCTGATGTCAGCGGAATTGGATTTGGCCTAGGTGTTGATCGAATCTTGATGGCAGCACTAGCAGAAAACTCTTTGCCAGCAGAGCTTAATCAAATTAAATTATTTATAGTGCCAATAACTGAACAGGGTAAAAATGAAGGATTTAAATTACTTTCCCAGTTAAGGGCAACTGGCATCACCTGCGATATGGCGTATGGCGATCGTGGGCTTAAAGGTGGGATGAAGGCGGCTGATAAGAGCGGGGCGTTATATAGCCTAGTAATTGGTGATGATGAAATTTCTAATGGTAAGTGTGATTTAAAATTGATGAGCAGCGGTCAACTTATCTCTAGTAGCCTTACTGCTTCTGATTTAATCAAAAGAGTAGGAAATTCAATCTAATGCTTCGCACCCATGATGCTGGCTCACTTAATGCCAAAAGCGTTGGCACAAAGGTTGTTTTAGCGGGCTGGGTTGCGCGACGCCGTGATCATGGTGGAGTCGCATTTATTGATTTACGAGACTCAACTGGTGCAGTTCAAGTTGTAATTAATGACGAAAAAATTGCAGGAGAGCTAAGAGCTGAGTGGTGTGTGTTGATAACTGGCACTGTAAAAGTTAGGCCAGCGGGTAATGAAAATAAAGATATTGCAACGGGTGAGATTGAAGTGGTTTGTGAATCTCTTGAAGTATTAAGTGAAGCAGCAGCCCTTCCTTTCCCAGTAGATAGTGGTGATATAGGAAATATCTCAGAAGAGGTGCGACTTAAGTATCGGTATTTAGATTTGCGCAGAGAAGGACCGGCAAAAAATTTACGATTACGCTCCAAAGTAACAACTGCTATTCGCGATGTGATGGCAAGCTCTGATTTTCTAGAGATTGAAACCCCATACCTAACTCGCTCTACACCTGAGGGAGCTAGAGATTTTCTAGTTCCAGTGCGGCTTCAACCTGGATCTTGGTATGCGCTGCCACAATCACCACAATTATTTAAGCAGTTATTAATGGTTGCTGGAATGGAGCGGTATTACCAAATTGCTAGATGCTTTAGGGATGAAGATTTTAGGGCTGATCGCCAGCCTGAGTTCACTCAATTAGATATTGAGATCTCATTCGCTGATCAAGCCGATGTGATTTCAATAGCTGAAAAGGTTTTGTCCTCGGTTTTTGAAAAAGTTATTGGTTATAAAATTCCACTTCCAATTCCGCATATGACATATAAAGATGCAATGAAGGATTATGGTTCAGATAAACCAGATTTACGTTTTGATAATAAAATAATTGACGTTACTGAGTTTTTTAAAGAGACCTCATTTAGAGTCTTCCAAGCTGAATATGTCGGTGCAGTAGTAATGCCAAAAGGCGCTGATACACCACGACGTGAGTTAGATGCTTGGCAGGACTGGGCTAAGGCTCGGGGTGCAAAAGGTTTGGCTTATATTTTAGTTGGTGCAGATGGGACCCTTTCTGGACCAGTAGCAAAGAATTTAACTGAAAAGGAGAGCGCAGGAATTGCAGCAAAAGTTGGGGCTAAAAATGGCGATGCAATTTTCTTTGCGGCTGGAAGTATTGCGGCATCACAAAGTTTATTAGGCGCAGTTCGCCTTGAGATTGGTATGCGTTGCAATCTAATTGATGAAAAAGCTTGGAAGTTTGTTTGGGTAATTGATGCGCCAATGTTTGAACCAGTTGATGCAGATAATATTGCAGCAGGATGGACTGCCGTCCACCATCCATTTACCGGACCTAAGCCTGAGTTTGCAGATACTTTTGATAAAGATCCAGCCAATGCACTTGCATATGCATATGACATTGTTTTAAATGGAAGTGAGATTGGCGGTGGATCAATTCGTATTCACCAACGAGATGTTCAACAAAAAGTCTTTAAAACAATTGGTTTGTCTACTGCAGAGGCTGAAAGCAAGTTTGGATTCTTACTCGAAGCATTTAATTATGGGCCACCACCACATGGCGGAATAGCCCTGGGATTAGATCGACTTTGTGCATTACTTGCCGGAGCTCAATCAATCCGTGAAGTAATTGCATTTCCTAAAACGGCAAGTGGTGGTGATCCTTTAACAGGTGCACCAACACCTATTACGCCAGCACAACGTAAAGAGACTGGGGTCGATACTCCAGCCGCTGCCAAGTAGTTACCAACTTTTCAGGTATTCTTCCCAACATGGGTCCAGGTGGAATTGCAACGATAATCGCAGCATCTTCTCTTGCGGTTATTGCAGTAGCGATCGCCTACACAGTTGTACGAGCTTCAAGGTTAATTGATGAAATCACAAAGACGGTTTCAATGATAAATAGCCCATTGAAAAGCATCGGAAATGCGGGCAAGTCAATTGAAAATTTAACTAAAAAAGTTACTACTGCTACGGAATCGTTTTTAGATGAAAACCCATTAGCCATGAAGGCAGCAGCTACATTATTTACTGCAGCAAAGCTAAAGAAAAAGGGTAAGAAAAAAAGTAAAGCGAAGTCGTAGTGATGGACTCCGCAGATATTCGATCCCGCTGGTTAAATTTTTTTGAATCAGGAAATTCCGCAAATTTTTCACACACGGTTGTCCCATCTGCATCCTTAATTGCAGATGATCCAAACTTATTATTGGTAAATGCTGGAATGGTTCCATTTAAACCTTATTTTCTTGGTGAGGTTAAGCCGCCATATAAGCGTGCAACTTCAGTACAAAAATGTGTACGTACTTTGGATATTGATGAGGTTGGCAAAACAACCAGACATGCTTCTTTTTTCCAGATGTGTGGAAACTTCTCATTTGGTGATTACTTTAAAGAGGGTGCAATTTCACTTGCTTGGGAGTTGCTAACTAAATCCACTTCAGATGGTGGTTATGGTTTTTCTGAGGACAAACTATGGGTAACTGTTTACGAAGATGACGATGAGGCAGCACAAATCTGGGAAAAACAAGTTGGGGTTCCTAAAAATCGAATTCAGCGTCGCGGAATGGCAGATAATTTTTGGTCGATGGGAGTTCCTGGCCCATGCGGTCCATGTTCTGAAATTTACTTTGACCGCGGGAGTGCATACGGCAAAGAAGGTGGGCCAATAGCAGATGAAGATCGCTATCTAGAAATATGGAATTTGGTTTTTATGCAAAATATTCGTGGCGAAGGTGGGGATAAAAACTCATTCCCAATCGAAGGCGAGTTGCCTGCAAAAAATATTGATACTGGTTTAGGGCTTGAGAGAACTGCAGCTCTGCTGCAAGGTGTTGAGAATATTTATGAAATTGATACAACGAAGATTATTCTTGATAAAGCATCTGCATTAACAAAAGTTAAGTATGGTAAAGATGAGAAGTCAGATGTTTCTCTGCGAATCATTGCTGACCATGCCCGCACTGCAATGATGCTAATTGGTGATGGCGTTACCCCTGGAAATGAAGGCCGGGGTTATGTATTGCGTCGAATGATGCGACGGACTATTAGAAATATGCGCCTACTTGGATCCCAAGATTTAATCATGGGCGAACTAATTAAAAGTTCAATTAAAGCAATGGGTCCACAGTACCCAGAGTTAGTTACTGGGTCAGATCGAATTTTAGCAATCTCAGAGGCTGAAGAGGATAGTTTTATTCAAACATTAAAGAGCGGTACAACTATTTTTGATTTAGCTGCGGATGAATTGAAGGTAGCAAAGAGTAAATCTCTTTCTGCTGATATGGTATTTAAGTTACATGACACATATGGATTTCCATTTGATCTAACCCTTGAAATGGCCAGAGAGCAGGGGTTAGGTGTTGATGAGGTTGGCTTTAGAAAATTAATGAATGAACAGCGTGATCGGGCAAAAGCTGACGCAAAGGCAAAGAAGAGCGGGCATACTGATTTAACTGAGTACCGGGCAATTGTTGATAAATCAGGAACATCTAAGTTTGTTGGTTATGAAAATATCACAACGGAAGCAAAATTAACTGGATTATTATTTGATGGAAAAAGAGTCTCTGAAGTAAATGCTGGATCAGAAATTGAAGTAACTCTGGACAGAACTCCCTTTTATGCCGAAGGTGGGGGACAGTTGGCCGACAGTGGCGTAATAAAATTGGCAAACGGAGCTGTAATTGAGATCGATGATGTGCAGACACCACTTCCTGGCTTATTTGTCCACCGTGGAAAAGTAGTTAGTGGAGTTGTTAAGAATGGCGAACAAGTGGTTGCAGATATTGATCTAGAGCGCAGATTAGCAATTTCAAGAGCGCACACTGCAACTCATATGGTTCATAAAGCATTTCGTGAAGCATTAGGAGAGACTGCAACACAAGCAGGTTCTGAAAATGCACCTGGTAGATTCAGATTTGATTTTCCTTCAACCAGCGCTGTTCCTGTTTCAGTTCTTAACGATGTGGAAAGCAGAGTTAATGAGTTACTTATCGCTGACTTGCAGGTGCATGCTGAGGTAATGTCCCAAGATGCTGCTCGAGCAATGGGGGCTATGGCTTTATTTGGTGAGAAATATGGAGATGAAGTTCGAGTCGTAAGTGTTGGAGAGTGGGCAAAAGAACTCTGCGGTGGCACTCATGTATCAAGATCTGGCCAACTTGGTTTAGTGAAGTTGCTATCAGAGTCATCAATTGGTGCAGGCGTAAGACGTGTTGAAGCATTAGTTGGTTACGATGCTTACAAGTATTTAGCGAGAGAGCACGTCCTGCTTAATTCTTTAACGGAGATTATCAAAGGTGTTAGGGCAGATGAATTGCCTCAACGAGTATCTGAGTTAGTAGAAAAAATGAAGAGTATGGAAAAGGAATTATCAGCTGTCAGAAGTGCTAAAGCTATGGCTTCGGCTGGAGATTTAGTGAAAAAAGCTAAAACAATAGGAAATATTAATTTGATTATCGATCAACTTCCAGATGAGATTTCAGTAGATGATATGAGATCTATTGCAGTTGATCTTCGCAGTAAGTTGAAGTCTGGCGTAGTAGTGCTAGCAACAATTAATAATGCTAAACCCTTGCTGGTGGCGTCTGTATCGCCTGAAGCAAATAAATTAGGCATTAAAGCTGGTGAATTAATCAAAACTGGTTCAACAATTTTAGGCGGTGGTGGTGGTGGAAAAGATGACTTCGCACAAGGCGGTGGTGTCGATGTTAAAGTGATCAACCAAGCCTTGGCAGAGGTTACAAAATTTGTAAATGGAAAAATCAATTAGTAATTGGAATGTAAATGTGTGAGCCAATAAAGAGTGGCAGGAGAATCGGCTTTGATTTTGGTGAAAAGCGTATCGGTGTTGCAACGACTGACCCAGAGTCAATTTTAGTATCACCTCATGCAACTATTCTTAATGATGAAAAGCTTCTAGAAAAATTAATTGCGATACTAACTGAATTTGAACCGGTCTACGTGGTAGTTGGTAATCCAATGCATTTGTCTGGGCAAAATAGCACAAAATCTAAACAAGCGAGTGAGTTCGCAAATTTAATTCGGAGTATTTTTCCTGGTCCTATTTATCTTGTCGATGAAAGATTATCTACTTCAAATGCATATTTGCAAATGAGAGATTCTGGAAAGTCCGAACGAGAAAGTAAATCTGTAATTGATCAGATAGCAGCGGTTAATATTTTGGAAAGTGCTCTATTAAGTGAGAAAGCTGGTAGTTCAATAGGTGAGTTACTTTGAAGCGTTTAATTTTACTTATTGCAACTCTACTAGCATTTACTTTTGCTCTTTCCGTTACTCATAACAAGTTTTTACTCAACGATTATTTGCCAACAACTACCACTTCGCAAGTAGAAATTGTTATAGAAGATGGAGACTCTGGAACTCAAATAGCTCAGAAGCTAGAAAAAGCGGGAGTAATTAAAGCAAGCAAAGTGTTTTATAAGGTTGCAATTAATGATAAGAGATCCAACTCAATCTCACCAGGAATTCACAAGATAGATTTAAAGATCTCAGCACGATCAGCTTTTGAGCAATTACTTGATCCAAAGCGCAATTTGGGTTTATTTGGGTTTATAGAAGGGTTGAGAAAGAATGAAATCTTAGATCTATTGGCTAAATCAAAATTAGTTACTGGAAAATTAACGCCAACAATTAAGCCGGATGCGTTGTATAAATCCGATAATCTTGAAGGATTTTTATTCCCAGCTCAATACTCATTTTCACCTGGAACTCTAATTGATGATGCTGTAAACCAAATGGTGCAACGGTTTAACCTTGCTGCCAAAGAGAGCAAAATTGATCAAGGGTATAAAGAATTTTCTCCTCTTGAGTTGGTAACAATTGCTTCGATTATTCAAGCCGAGGGTGATCCACAAGATTTTACAAAGATCGCGCAAGTAATTTATAACCGACTAAAAATAGGAATGCCACTTCAGATGAATACCACCGTTGAATACGCCGCAAATTTGCGTGGAAAAATCCGCCTGCCATACAAGCAATTAGAGGTAAACTCAAGATATAACACTTATAAATATCGAGGGCTTCCACCTGGCCCAATTGGCAATCCAGGGCAGGCAGCACTTAATGCTTCAGTTACTCCAGATTCTGGGGACTGGATCTATTTTATTACGGTTAAACCGCAAGACACCAGATTCACAAAATCATATGATCAGTTCAATATTTGGGCAGATGAGTTTAGAAAAAATGAAAAGGCTGGTTTATTTAAATGATTAAAATGGCAGTCGCTGGAAAGCCTATAGGTCATTCACTTTCACCACTTCTTCATAAATCTGCTTACCATTTACTTGGGATAGAGGCAGATTTTCTAGCGGAAGAAATTTCAGAAGATGAGTTTGGTGATTACTATTTCCAAGCAAAAAATTCTGGTTATAGAGGGTTGGCATTAACGATGCCACTTAAAGAAATCTCAATTGGTTTTGTGGATAGAGTAGATCCGATCGCAAAACAAATATCATCAATAAACACTATTATTTTTGAATCAACCGGAAGTATTGGATTATCGACTGATTTATTAGCATTTAAAAACTTATTACGACCATATTTTGGTAAGAAACTTGTGATACTTGGAGCCGGTGGAACTGCTCGGGCTGCAATAGGCGCCCTTAAAGGAACTGGCACAGAGGTAACAGTTTTAACTCGATCAATGAATCGTCGTGATCAACTTCATGCTGCTGCTGTTGACCTTGATATCAATTTTCTAGATTGGCATAGGTTTGAAGAGATTCAAGATAGAGATCTGATCATTTCCACAACACCAGCTGGGGCAACTGATGGATTATCAATAATTTCAACTAAGGCAGATTTCTTTGAAGTTATTTATCATCCATGGCCGACTGAACTGGCAAAGCGTTATCAAAATCTTGGTAGAAATGTTATCGGTGGCTTATCACTTTTGGTTGAACAAGCACTTTTCCAAATTAATTACTTTGCGCAAAAGGATTTTGACTTTGATCAAATGCGCCAAGAGTTACTAAAAGTTGGCCATGCGGCGATAAAGAAGTAATCCACAGCCCAATTTTTAAGAAGGCAAGTTTAATTATTCTGTCTAGGTGATGATCGATTTTGTAATTCTTGCCTGCTTGATTTGGGTTGCAATCTATGACATTAAGTACCATTTGATTCGAAACATTGATTTGTTAGTAATATTTGTAATGTTTATTCCGACCCTTTTAATTGGCTTCAAATATGCACTTGCAAACTTATTTATTTACTTAACAATCAATCTTCTAGCAAAAAGAAAAATCGGTACCGGCGATATAAAACTATCTTTTATATGTGGACTTCAATTTTCTTCATATTTTCAATTATTCAATGCACTTTCCATAACTTGGATTATTGGTGGCTTTTATGCAATCTTGTTCAGACCAACAGCGGTGGCCTTCGCGCCATTTATGATCTGTGGAACATATCTAGCAAGAATTTTCTAATTACGGGGTTAAATAGAAGCGAGATAAGTAGCCAATCTGCGATAATAACTCTCTAATTATTGATTGGGGAGTGGTGTGCTTCGTTGGTTAACTGCAGGTGAGTCACACGGTCCTGCTCTGTCAGCAATAATTGAAGGCATTCCAGCTCATGTAGAAATTACAAGTAAAGAGATTGATTCTGATTTATCCCGTCGCAGATTAGGTTTTGGTCGAGGGGCTAGACAAAATTTTGAAGCAGACAAAATTACAATTACTGGCGGAATTCGACTTGGGGTAACTCAAGGTGGTCCTATTGCAATTCAGATTGCAAACTCTGAGTGGCCCAAATGGGAAAAGGTAATGAGCGCTGATCCAGTTCCTAATGAGGAGATAAAAGATTTAGCAAGGAATGCACCATTAACCAGACCACGTCCAGGCCATGCAGATTTAGTAGGAATGCAAAAATATAATTTTTCAGATGCTCGCCCTATTTTAGAGCGAGCAAGTGCCAGAGAAACTGCCGCAAGGGTGGCACTTGGCGCAGTTGCCCGAGCTTTCCTTAAGCAGAGCGTTGGAATTGAATTACTAAGCCATGTACTTTCAATAGGGCAGGTATCTGTTGAAGAAAACTACCAATTACCCAATATGAAAGATAAATCTAAAATTGATGAAGATCCAGTTCGTTGTTTTGATAAAAAAGTTAGTGAGTTAATGATTAAAGAAATTGAAGCAGCACACCGAGATGGAGATACTTTAGGCGGTGTAGTTGAAGTATTGGCTTACAACTTACCTCCTGGCTTAGGTTCACATACGCATTGGGATAGACGCTTAGATGCTCGTTTGGCTGGAGCAATGATGGGAATTCAAGCAATTAAAGGTGTTGAAATCGGCGATGGTTTTACAACTGCAAAACGTAGGGGATCTGTTGCTCATGATGAGATTGAAAAGAATTCTGCAGGTGCAATTGCGCGTCGAACAGATCGCGCTGGGGGCACAGAAGGTGGCATGAGTAATGGTGAAATTTTGCGAGTTAAAGTTGCAATGAAACCGATATCAACAGTTCCAAAGGCGTTGGACACAATTGATGTTGCAACTGGTGAAGCAGCTAAAGCCATAAATCAGCGCTCAGATGTTTGTGCAGTTCCTGCAGCTGGAATTGTTGCTGAAGCTATGGCCGCATTAGTGCTTGCAGATGCCGTTCTTGAAAAATTTGGTGGCGACAGTGTGCAGGAAACTAAGCGAAATTTTGAGAACTATATTAAAACTTTAGAAATAAAGTAATGCTTAATAAGATTGTATTAATTGGCCCACCCGGTGCGGGCAAATCAAGTATCGGAAGATCGTTGTCAAAAGAGATGGATATGCCCTTCATTGATAGTGATAGTGAGATTGAGAAGATTGCTCAAAAAAAGATCTCAGAGATTTTTGTAGATGATGGTGAACCAGCATTTCGTAAAATTGAGGTTGAGGTAGTTAGTGATCTATTGAGAGATTTTACTGGTGTGATCGCACTTGGTGGCGGAGCGCCAATGAATGCTGAGATCCAGAGTAAGTTAGAGAAATCAGATTTTCCAGTAATCTTTATAGATGTTTCAATTTCTCAGGCTGCAAATAGAGTTGGGTTTAATAAGGACCGACCATTGTTACTGATTAATCCCCGTCAGCAGTGGATGAATTTAATGAGTGAACGCCGCCCAATTTATGAGCGCCTTGCTACAGACACTGTCTCCAGCGATAATAATAAGCCAGCGGAAGTTGCAAAAATTATTCGTGAAAAATTAGTGAGTAAATTATGACACGTATCTCTGTTAAGTCAGACCGTAATTATGTGGTTGAGGTTGGGGTAGATGCTAATAACGCGATAAATCAAATCTGCCAAGACCATAATAAAGTTTTATTAGTTGGACCGAAATCACTCATTAAACTTTTTAAAATTAAAGAAAATAAGAATCTGAGTATTTTTGAAACGTCAGATGGCGAGAGTCAAAAATCAGTTACAACCTTAGAGCGAATCTGGAAGAAATGTGCAGCAATCGGATTAGATAGGCAGGATGCCATCATTGGCTTTGGTGGGGGAGCAAGCACAGATGTGGCGGGCTTTGCTGCTGCAACATGGTTACGCGGAATCACCTGGTATGCAATTCCAACTTCACTTGCTGGAATGGTAGATGCAAGCGTTGGCGGTAAAACTGGAATAAATGCATCTGGTGGTAAAAATTTAATCGGCTCTTTTTACTCTCCAGCTAAAGTAATTATTGATACAACATTCCTTGAAAAATTATCAGATCGCGATTTATCAGCAGGGATGGCAGAGGTTATTAAGTGCGGATTTATATCTGATTATAGAATTTTAAATTTAGTTCAAGATGATGTGATTGATTATTCACAACTGATTTACCGGGCAATTAAAGTCAAAGCAAGTGTTGTTTCAAAGGATTTCAAAGAGAGTAAGTTAAGAGAGATCTTAAATTATGGGCACACATTAGGGCATGCAATAGAGAAGGATAGTAATTACAAATTGCGCCATGGTGAGGCAGTAAGTATTGGCATGGTTTTCGCAGCTGAGTTAAGCAATGAAGTAGCTGGACTATCAAAGGATGCCGTGCAATTGCATCGTGAGTTATTAGGTAATTTCAATCTTCCAGTCTCTTATCCAAAAGGTAGATGGAAGAGTTTGAGTGCGCTTTTACTTAAGGATAAGAAGGTTAAGCAGTCCAAAGTTAGGTTTATCGGAGTTAGTAAAATTGGAAAGCCAGTCTGGTTAGATGATGTTTCCTCCAGCACCTTAACAAGGGTCTATGAGAGAATAGCCAAATGAAGATTCTAGTTTTGAATGGTCCAAATCTTTCTAGGTTGGATTTACGCGAACAAAAACATTATGGAGATCTAGATTATTCGCAACTTAGGAAAGCAATTGAGGAAAAAGCCAAGGGGCTAGGAATCGAAGTTGAGGTCAAGCAAAGTGATAGTGAGAGTGAATTAATTTCCTGGTTACATGAAGCAGCAGATAAGAAGCAAGCAGTAATTTTTAATCCGGCTGCGTTCACTCACTACTCATATGCGATCCGCGATGCCTTAACTATGCTTACGGCCCCAGTAATAGAGGTTCATCTTTCTAATCCACTTTCTCGCGAAGAGTTTCGGCATACCTCGGTAATCAGTGGGGTTGTTAAGGGATCGATTGCAGGCTTTGGCGTAGAAAGCTATCACCTAGCATTAATTGCAATGCAAAAACTTCTTGGCTAACAAGGTAGGCTAGCCCAATAATTTTCTGATAATAATGTCGGATTTTGTTCAAAATATTAGATTGGGATGTAATGGCCACGACAAATGATCTAAAGAATGGCATGACCTTAAACCTTGACGGTCAGCTTTGGAACGTTATTGAATTCCAGCATGTTAAACCTGGTAAGGGTGGTGCGTTTGTCCGTACCAAGATGAGATCAGTTCTTTCCGGCAAAGTCGTTGAGAAAACATTTAATGCTGGCGTAAAAGTTGAGGTTGCTCAAGTTGATAAGAGAGACATGCAGTACCTATATCGTGATGGTGAAGATTTTATGTTTATGGATTCAACAAATTTTGATCAGATTTCAATCGGTAAACAAACAGTTGGTGAAGCAGTTGATTACTTACTTGAAAATGCTAATGCAATTGTTGCTATTCATGAGGGTAACCCGCTTTTTATCGAGTTGCCTGCCTCAGTTGAATTAGTAATTACCTACACTGAACCAGGTCTACAAGGTGATCGTTCATCTGGTGGCACAAAACCTGCAACTGTTGAAACTGGTATAACAGTTCAGGTTCCATTATTCATAAAACAAGATGAAAAAATTCTGGTTGATACCCGAACCGGTGCGTATCTAGGCCGAGCAAACTAACAGTGTCAGCACGTAGTAAGGCTAGAAAACGAGCTTTAGATTTCTTATATGAAGCAGATATCAAGAGAGTTTTAGCAGCAGATCTTTTTCAAACTCGTGGAGCAGCAGAGTTATCTCAAGAGCCTTACGTTTTAACCTTAATAACCGGCGTTGCTGATCACCTGGCAAAAATTGATGAATTGATCATTACCTATGCCCAAGGTTGGGATATGGATCGGATGCCGCCAATAGATAGAAATATTTTAAGGATTGCAATCTATGAGATTCTTTGGGCAGCAGATATTGATTTGCAGGTGGCTTGTGATGAAGCGGTTGAACTTGCTAAATCCTTATCTACCGATGAATCCTCAGGTTATATAAACGGAGTTTTAGGCCGAATTATTAAACTTAAGGATTCAATCGCAATTTAAGCTGAGAGTAACTCTGTTTTAGCTAAATAATCTAAAGTTGCAGATTCACTTAGTCCCAAAATAAGAGCAAGAAATTGCAGATCATTTGCTCTAATTGTTAATAGCTTGCCATTCCAATCCTTTCGCCGGTCACTAATTGATTTAGTGAATACCTTTAATCTTTCGCCAATCTCTCCCTTATCTTCGATTAATCTGGTTAGGTTTAGCGAAACTCTTCTACTTCTTACCTCAGGAGTGATCTGGGGAAAAAGTTCACTTATTGGTACTTGATAGAACTCCATGAGGGAGATGGCTTTTTTAAGTGAGATAGCTCGATCTGATCTTTCATATGAGCCAATCACAACTGCCTTCCATTTTCCATTTGAGTTTCGCTCGACATCTTGCAAGCTCCACCCTTTTGACTTTCTAATCATTCTTAACTTATCTGCTGGGTTATATGTGTTCATAGCCGCAGGCTAGCCACACCAGAAATTTAGCGTTTTCAATATCCACAGACCCTCTGCTACTATTCGGCGATTCCTTTAACGATCCGTCCAGAGAGGCGGCGAAGGAGAAGTAAATGGGTATTTTGCTATCAGGCGCCGATATCGATCGGGCCATCAAACGCATTTCACATGAAATCATCGAACATAATCAGGGAATCAATAATTTAGTTTTAATGGGTATTCCAACCCGAGGTGCGTATTTAGCAGAGCGCATCCGTGGTTTCATTACCGAGATTGAGGGTCCAGTTGCAACTGGTGTTTTAGATATCACTTTGCACCGAGATGATTTAAGGCTACGTCCACCTAAACCACTTCTTCCTACCAAGCTGCCTCCTGGTGGTATTGAAGGAAAGGATCTGGTCTTAGTAGATGATGTTTTGTTCTCGGGGCGAACTATTAGAGCCGCCCTTGATGCAATAGGTGAGCTTGGACGGCCAAAGAGTGTGCAACTAGCGGTTTTAGTAGATCGAGGGCACCGAGAGCTTCCAATTCGTGCTGATTATGTTGGAAAAAATATTCCAACCTCTATAAGTGAAAGCGTGAAGGTTCATCTTTCTGAGTACGACCAAGAAGATCTTGTGGAGTTGATCAAATGATCTCCGGCCACCTTCTATCTGCTGCAGATCTATCAAAAGATGAGGCTTTAAATCTACTTTCAACCGCAAAAGAGTTAGCAGCCATTACCGATGGACCAAATAAGAAACTGCCAACCTTAAGAGGAAAAACGATTGTGAATCTATTTTTTGAAGATTCAACTCGAACCAGAATTAGTTTTGAAACTGCGGCAAAAAGATTATCAGCTGATGTCATAAATTTCGTTGCAAAAGGATCTTCGGTAAGTAAAGGTGAGAGTCTAAAAGACACCGCTCAGACACTTCAAGCAATGGGAGCTGATGCAGTTGTAATTAGGCATGGCAGCTCTGGGGCAGCAAAACGTTTGGCAGATACTCAATGGATTCAAGCGGCGGTAATTAATGCTGGTGATGGAACTCATGAGCATCCAACCCAAGCGTTACTAGATGCTTTCACAATTAAACAGCATTTAAGAAATGATAAAGAAGATTTAACAGGAATTAAGGTTTTAATAGTCGGTGACATACTTCACTCAAGAGTTGCTAGAAGTAATGTTTTACTCTTAACAAAACTAGGTGCACAGGTAACATTGGTTGCGCCACCAACTTTACTACCAGTAGGTGTTGCAGATTGGCCCGTTAAAATTTCATATGATCTTGATAGTGAGATTGAAAAGTGTGATGTGGTGATGATGCTTAGAATTCAATTGGAACGAATGGCGGACTCATTTTTTCCTACCGAGCGCGAGTACTCTCGCAGATATGGCCTTAACTCAGCGCGGTTATCTAAGCTTTCTAAAAATGCGATTGTTATGCACCCAGGTCCCATGAATCGTGGGCTTGAGATCTCAGCTGAGAGCGCTGATGATCTTAAATCTGTAATTATTGATCAGGTTAAAAATGGTGTTGCGGTTCGAATGGCGGTTTTGTATGAATTACTTGGTGGCGCGCAGTTGGGCGAAAGCAAATGATTAAGATAAATAACGCCCAATTAGCTGATGGAAGTTTGGTTGATGTTGAGATAAGTAATGCAGTTATAACAAATATAAATAAAGCCTCTGCAAATAAAGCAGTTGATGGGATTGATGCAACTGGGAAGATGCTTCTGCCTGGCTTAGTGGATTTACACACTCACCTTAGGGAGCCAGGAAGAGAAGATGCTGAAACAGTTCTTACTGGATCTCAAGCTGCTGTTGCCGGTGGCTACACCGCGATCTCATCGATGGCTAATACAAATCCAGTTGCTGATACTGCAGGTGTAGTTGAGCAGATATTTAGATTAGGAAAAGCTGCTGGCTTATGTGATGTGAACCCTATTGGCGCCGTTACAAAGGGTTTAAATGGAGAACGACTTGCCGAGTTAGGTGCAATGGCTGATTCGATTGCTAGGGTGAGAATATTTAGTGATGATGGAAAGTGTGTATCGGATCCACTAATTATGCGCAGAGCACTTGAGTATGTAAAAACATTTAACGGAATAATTGCCCAGCACGCACAGGAGCCAAGATTAACTATTAATGCCCAGATGAATGAGGGAAGTGTTTCAGCAAGAATTGGTTTGCCAGGTTGGCCTGCGATAGCAGAAGAGGCGATAATTGCTAGAGATATTTTATTAGCCGAGCATGTTCAATCAAGATTACACATCTGCCACCTAACAACTGCCGGTGGAGTTGAATTAGTTAGATGGGCAAAGCAAAGGGGAATCCAGGTAACAGCAGAAGTGACTCCACACCATCTTTTACTGACTGATGACTTGGTAGAAAATTATGATCCAATTTATAAGGTAAATCCGCCACTGCGCACCCAAAAAGATGTGATGGCACTCCGTGAGGGCCTAGCTGAGGGAGTAATTGATATTGTTGCCACAGATCACGCCCCACATCCAGCAGAGGATAAAGATTGTGAATGGCAAGCAGCAGCATTTGGAATGGTCGGACTTGAAACTTCTTTGTCGGTTGTTATCAAAACCATGATTGAAAGTAAGTTAATGAATTGGAGTGATTTAGTAGACCGTATGTCAGTAAAACCTGCTCAAATTGGCGGATATGAAAAACAAGGCCAAACAATTTCAAAGTCGAGCGCTGCAAATCTAATTCTGATTGATCCAACTGCAACCTGGCAGGTTGAGCGAAATAAGTTGAAGTCAAAGAGCAAAAACACTCCATTTGATCAGATGAAGCTTCCGGGTGTGATCTCAGACGTTATCTATAATGGAAATCTTGTCGTATCAAGTGGCAAATTAGTAAATGGTAATAATGAATAATCGATCTGCTGCCTGCCTAGTTTTAGATGATGGCCGAATATTTGAAGGTTTCTCTTGGGCGCAAATTGGTGAAACTTTTGGCGAGGCTGTTTTTTCAACTGGCATGACCGGTTACCAAGAAACTTTAACTGACCCTTCATATCACAAGCAGATTGTGGTTATGACCGCACCACATATTGGTAATACTGGAATGAATAAAAGTGATGAAGAGTCAAAAAAGATATGGGTTTCTGGCTTTGTAGTGAGAAATCCTTCACCAATTTCAAGTAATTGGCGGAGTGAAAGAAGTTTGGAGCAAGAGCTAATTGATTACAAAGTTGTTGGCATTCAAGGAATTGATACCAGGGCGTTAACCCGCCACCTGCGCGATCGCGGCGCAATGCGAGTTGGAATCTTCAGTGATACTAAATTAACTCGTGAAGAGATGGTAACTAAGGTACGAAAGACCGCCCCGATGAGTGGAGCGTTTTTGGCTGCCGATGTCACTACTAAAGAGCCTTATGTTGTTTATCCGCCAAACGGAATTACCACTCGATTTAGAGTTGCAGCAATTGATTTAGGAATTAAGGGTGCTACACCAAAGGCAATGGCAAATCTTGGAATTGAGGTTCATGTACTACCGCTTTCAACAACCTTTGCAGAGATTAAAAAACTTTCACCCGATGGTGTGTTCTTATCAAATGGTCCAGGTGACCCAGCGGCGATGGTTGATGTTGTTGAGTTAGTAAGGAATGTCCTAACGGATGAGATTCCATTTTTTGGAATCTGTTTTGGCCATCAAATTCTTGGCAGAGCTTTAGGGTTTGAAACTTATAAATTACCATTTGGTCACAGAGGTATTAATCAACCAGTTATCGATTTAACCACGGGCAAAGTTGAGATCACAGCCCATAACCATGGTTTTGCTGTGGCTGCACCTAAAGAAAATGAATTTCACACCGTTTATGGCAGTGGCCGGGTAACGCATATATCCCTAAATGATTCAGTTGTTGAAGGTTTAGAGATGATCTCAATTCCAGGATTCTCTGTGCAGTACCACCCAGAATCTGCTGCTGGACCTCATGATGCAGCTTATCTTTTTGAAAGATTTGCGAATTTGATGAGCGAACCAAGATTAGGTTTAAAGGAAAATAATGCCTAGAGATAATTCAATAAAAAGTGTTTTAGTAATCGGTAGTGGACCGATTGTTATCGGACAAGCTTGCGAGTTCGACTACTCAGGTACACAAGCATGCCGCGTACTTAGAAGTGAGGGCATCCGAGTTATTTTGATCAACTCAAACCCAGCCACAATTATGACCGATCCAGAGTTTGCAGATGCAACTTACATAGAGCCAATTACTCCTGAAGTAATTGAGAAAATATTAGATAAAGAAAGACCAGATGCTGTACTTGCAACGTTGGGAGGTCAGACAGCATTAAATGCTGCAATGGCCCTATATGAACGAGGATCATTTGAAAAGTTTGGAACAAAGCTAATTGGGGCAGACATTGATGCAATTAAACGCGGTGAAGATCGTGAAAAATTTAAAAAGATAGTTGCAACCATTGGGGGAGAGTCAGCCAAATCAAAAATTTGCCACTCAATGCAAGACTGTCTTGCTGCGGTTGTTGAATTGAAATATCCGGTTGTAGTTCGTCCCTCATTCACTATGGGTGGGCTTGGTTCTGGAATTGCTTATAATGAATCTGATCTGCAGCAGATTGCTGGAGCTGGTCTACGTCATAGTCCAACAACTGAAGTACTGCTTGAAGAATCAATTATTGGATGGAAGGAGTATGAGCTTGAGGTAATGCGCGATCATAAAGACAACGTGGTGATTGTTTGCAGTATTGAAAATATTGATCCAATGGGCGTTCATACCGGAGATTCAATAACTGTTGCACCAGCTATGACCCTAACTGATGTTGAATACCAGAGACTAAGAGACCTTTCGATTGCGATCATCAGGGAAGTTGGAGTGGCAACTGGAGGCTGCAATATTCAGTTTGCAGTAAATCCAACAGATGGTCGAATAATTGTTATTGAGATGAATCCAAGAGTTTCAAGGTCATCAGCACTTGCTTCTAAAGCAACTGGTTTTCCAATTGCAAAAATTGCTACAAAATTAGCTATCGGTTACACATTAGATGAGATTGATAATGACATTACAAAATCTACCCCAGCATCATTTGAGCCATCACTTGATTATGTTGTAGTAAAAGTGCCTAGGTTCGCTTTTGAAAAATTCCCAGAAGCAGATTCACGGCTTACAACAACTATGAAAAGTGTTGGCGAAGCTATGGCGATTGGTCGAAGTTTTCCAGAGGCTATGCAAAAGGCATTGAGATCTCTTGAAAAAAATGGAGCAAGTTTCACATGGAATGAAGGAAATCTTCCGGAGTTAATGAAAAAAATGACCATTCCGACAGAATTTCGGTTACAGCAGGTTCAGCAAGCATTGCATTTAGGTGCGACTGTTGATGAGGTATTTCAGGCCACGAGGATTGATCCATGGTTTTTAGAACAGATAAATTTAATTAATCTTGAGGCTCAACAATTAAAAAACTCTGGTGAATTAACAAAAGAGACAGTTAGATCTGCAAAAATGATGGGTTTCTCTGACCAACAGATTGCAAACTTACGGAATGCTACTGAATCACAAATTAAACAAACTCGGATAAGTTTTAATCTGCATCCAGTATATAAAACAGTTGATACATGCGCAGGGGAGTTCGCCGCCCTTACTCCTTACTATTACTCTGCATATGATGAGGAGAGTGAAGTTCTTCCTCGTACTAAAGAAGCAGTAATAATTCTTGGCAGCGGACCGAATCGAATTGGACAAGGAATTGAGTTTGATTACTCATGCGTGCATGCATCATTTGCACTTCGTAAAGCTGGATATGAAACAATTATGATTAATTGCAATCCCGAAACCGTTTCAACTGATTATGACACCTCTGATCGCCTCTACTTTGAACCATTAACACTTGAGGATGTTTTAGAGGTAATTGAGGCAGAAAGTAAAGCAGGACCAATTCTTGGGGTCATTGCGCAATTAGGTGGTCAAACTCCTCTTGGTCTAGCCCGAGGGCTAATGGAGGCGGGAGTAAGAATCCTAGGTACCTCACCTGATGCAATTGATTTAGCAGAAGAGCGTGGAGCATTTGGTGAGATACTAAAACAGAATAATCTTTTGGCTCCTAACTTTGGAATGGCAAATTATTATGAAGAAGCAACAAAAATTGCTAGCTTAATCGGTTATCCGGTATTAGTTAGACCTTCTTATGTATTAGGTGGTCGTGGGATGGAGATTGTTTATGATGAAGAGTCTTTACGAGGATTTATCGAAGCGGCAACAGCGGTAACACCTAATCACCCAGTTTTAATTGATAAGTTTTTGGATGATGCAATAGAAATTGATGTTGATGCTTTATATGATGGTTCTGAACTTTACTTAGCGGGAGTAATGGAGCATATTGAAGAGGCCGGGATACATTCTGGAGATTCAGCCTGCGTTATTCCTAGCATTTCTTTGACTAAAGAGTTACTTGTTGAAATAAGACAAGCAACTGAAAAGATTGCAAAAGATGTTGGTGTTTTAGGGCTAATAAATATTCAATTTGCTGTGAGCGGTAATCCCAAAAAATTATATGTTTTAGAGGCTAATCCACGGGCATCTAGAACTGTCCCGTTTGTTGCTAAAGCAACTGGAGTTCAATTAGCAAAGGCTGCGGCATTAATTGCAACCGGAATAAAGATTTCACAACTGCGCGCAGAAACAACTCTGCCTAAGATTGGTGATGGTCACGCAAATGGAGTTTCGGTAAAAGAGGCGGTGTTGCCATTTAACCGCTTCAGAAGAGTTGATGGAACTGGAATTGACACTGTTCTTGGACCAGAGATGAAATCAACTGGCGAAGTAATGGGTATTGCGAGTAATTTCGGTTTAGCGTTTGCAAAGAGTCAAACCGCAGCTTTTGGGCCATTACCTAAATCAGGTGCGGTTTTTATTTCACTTTCAGAGCGGGATAAAGAACCTGGCTGGAGAGCAGCAAGAGATCTGCATGAGCTTGGGTTTAAAATTTATAGTACATCTGGAACTAATTCGTTTCTAGCACAGAAAGGCGTTCCATCAGAGCTTGTACGAAAGAACTCTGATACAAATTCAAATCAATTATCTGCGAATGATGTTATTACTAAAGGTTTAGTGCAACTTGTGATTAATACCCCACTAGGTAGAGGATCTCGCCACGATGGATTCTTAATTAGAACTGCTGCAGTATCAAGATCAGTGTCATGTATTACGACAATTCCTGGATTTAAAGCGGCGGTCGCAGGAATTTCCGCTCTTCAGAAAGATGATTTTGGAATTAAATCACTTCAAGAATGGATGAATTGATGATTCCCCAAAAAATTAACAAAAATGCTGTTCAAATGAACGCTGAGGTGATTAGTAATAAGAAAGTTGGGCCATACCATCATATGGTTTTTGCTGTTGGTGATATGGCTGCTCACTGCCGCCCAGGTAATTTTGTTGCGATATCAGTCGGTGGATCTCAATCAGCATTAATACTTAGAAGAGCGTTTGCGATTTATCGTGCAATTGATAAGGGCCCGATGGGTGGAAGTATTGAATTAGTAATTGCCCCACATGGCGAGGGTAGTAAATGGCTATGTTCAAGAATTGTTGGTGACTTTGTTGATTTAATCGGCCCACTTGGTACTGCATTTGGAATCCCAACCACAAATGCCAACACAATGTTGATCGGTGGCGGGTATGGATCTGCGCCATTATTTGCTCTGGCCGAACTGCTTAAAAATCGTGGCTGTCGGGTTGATATGGTTTTAGGAGCAAGCACAGCTAATAAAATTTATGCTCCGCTTGAGGGCAAGCGGAGTGTTTCTTCTTTAACTCTAACAACTGATGATGGGACTACCGGCATACATGGCCAAATAAGTGAGGCAATTCCGCGGTTAATTCGCGAGTTTGGGACTGAGGTTATTTACTCCTGTGGACCGATGGGAATGCTGGCTGCAATTGCAAAAATTGCTGATGAGTTTGATTTAGCGCATCAGTGCGCAGTTGAAGAAGCAATGGCATGTGGCATTGGGGTTTGCATGACCTGTGTTGTGCCAATTAAGCATGAAGATGGCATAAAAATGGTACGTACCTGTATTGACGGTCCAGTAATGGATGGTGCTGAGATTATTTGGGATAAAAAAACAGTTTTGGACGGGTTATAACGATGTCTATTCTGGATTTTTCAACAAAGATTGGTAGTAAAAGATTTTCTAACCCAATCTTTACTGCAAGTGGATGTGCTAGCTCTGGTCAAGAATTATCGCAATTTTTCCCATTAAGTGAACTTGGCGCGATCGTAACTAAATCTATTATGACTAAACCCAGAACTGGCCGGGCAACTCCACGAATGGCAGAGACACCAAGTGGAATGCTTAACTCAATTGGATTACAAGGCCCAGGAATCGATGCATTTCTAGAAAAAGACATTCCATGGCTAGTTGAACAGAAAGCAAAAATAATTGTTTCAATAGCTGGGGAAACAGTTGATGAGTATGGCGTCTTATCCCGCAGATTGCGTGCAGTTTCTGGAATTAGTGCAGTTGAAGTAAATATCTCATGCCCTAACGTAGAAAATCGTGGACAAGTTTTTGCTTGTCATCCTGACACAGCGGTTGCGGTCATTGAAGCAGTTAGAAGAAACATTGGGGGAGAGTTGCCGATAATTGCAAAGTTATCTCCAGATGTGACCGATATTGTTGAGATTGCAGCATCGGTAATTAATGCCGGAGTTGATGGACTGGCATTAATAAATACATTACTTGGAA
>Ga0304730_1000876_pt1 | contig 24318 bp, 14 predicted proteins | sample M_130628_MF_Meta_FD_190474 | JGI IMG/M metagenome (GOLD analysis project Ga0304730, IMG submission 190474) | Freshwater microbial communities from Lake Montjoie, Canada to study carbon cycling - M_130628_MF_MetaG (v2) (version 2) | ecosystem: Environmental > Aquatic > Freshwater > Lake | place...
GTATAAGTGTTTATAAACAAAATCATATAATAATGGCAAATAATAGATTATCAGAAGAAGATAATATAATGGAACACGATTATATATTATATAATAATGTAGAATGTAATATATGTAATCATAAAACAACAATGCACGAATATGATAATCATTTTTTTTTAAAGATCGATAAAAATGAACCAATAAAAGAGCCAGAAGTAGAACAATCTATAGAATCTATAATAAAGCAATATGAAACAAATCAAGACATACAACAAAATACAAATTGTTGTTTTTTTCCTTGGTAAAAATTGTTATAATCTTATAAATTAATAAAATTTATAAGAAGATGATGTTAACAATTATATAAATTTAATGATTATTATTATTATTATTATTATTAAGAATAGGTTCACCCAATGGATCTTGCAACATTTCATTATAGACGATAACTTTGAATTTTTTAATGTTCTTACGATACAATTTGTTGTCCTCTATAACTTTCTTAATTTCTGTCTTTAATCTGGTGGTTTCATTAGAAGAGATAGAATCAATATCTAAAGTAGTCCATAAGTCAATACGTTTATTATTTTCATTAATATCATTATTCATAGATATAATATCGTTATAAAGGAGTTCAGAATCTTTAACAGATTTCATAATATGGTTTTCATTAAGTGGGACATTAATCCGAATATTTTTTAATTCAGATAAATCGAATTGTCTAAGATTATTACCTTTGGAATGTACATATAGATCATCTATATGTTTGTACAAATAATATCCAATATATTGATGCAAAAGTTCATTATCATCTTTCATATGGATAGTAATATAATTTTCATCTAAATAAAGTTTATGATTAGTAAGTTCAATATGTGGTTTAGTCTTATCGAAAATAATATTGAATCTTTCGCGATTATAATTATCGATTTTTTTATTAGTTCCATAAATTTGATATTCAGTGATTTGAAAGGTATCAATTTTTTCAGGTGCAGATTTAGATAATTCAGAACCATCGTCTGAATCACTGTTCGAACAATTATTTGATAACTTTCTTAGTTTCTTTAATTTGTCAAAAACATTAATATAATTATCTTCAATCTTTGATCCAGATGAAAAAGTGCAAATGTCATCTAATTTTTTAGTACTATAATATTTACGAAAATCATCTTCAATATCAACATAAATAGATTGTCTAAGATTACGTTGAAACTCATAACTACGAACATACGTTTCATTATCATCTTTGAATATTTTTTTGTGTTTAACAAATTCTAAATCAAAAAGTATATTATAGAGTGCGGAAAACTCAGTTTTAATTGTGTTTTGTTCTTGAATCAAAATTTGGTAATCATTTAATAAATCTTTAAAAAATAATTTATGTTCGTTAGACTCCATTATTATTATAATATTATATTTTTTTATATTTATATATTATAATTATACTTATGGATAATCTACATAATACTGTATATTTGGAAGAAGCAAATTTTAAACTAAACTATGGAAAATTAGCAAATTCATATGGATATATAGATGAACTTGGACGACCTAAAACATATGCATTTGTTTGGTTCTCCGTTATAACATTTATACTTATGATTGTAATGTTCATAATAACGAAAGAAAAAATAGATCCAGCAACAAATAAACCATCAGAGAAAACGAATACAGACAAAATATTAAACTATGTAAAAATAGGTTCAATCGTTCTCTTTGTATTGTCATTATGTTTGAATGGATATATATATTATTTTGTATATTTAGGTCAACGTCTATCATGGTATTCATCATTGCCAGCAAATGCAAAAACAGCAATAGATAAAATAAATACGATTAGCTCGGTTCTCGAAGCACAACAACAAGCACAACAAAATATGTTGAGAAATCAAGAAAATATGTTAAGAATGCAACAACCACAATCTGGTCTTACTATGAACTTTGGTAATGGTGTTGGATTTAATTTACGATAAGTATTATATAAAAAAAGTAATGAAATTTATTTAATTTAGAACCGTAATATCAGGTAATTCTAACATATCATCAGAAGAACCTATAGATAGAGTGCATTCTTTTGAATTAATATTATTTTCTAATAATATTTGTTTTAAACTCTTTTTTATGTTAGTTATATTAGAATCTGAAAATAAGGTCTTTGTATTTAACATAATCATTGTAATATCTGTCTTAAATACATCGGACAAATGTTTAACAAAATGTTCAAGAATAAAATCAGAATTAAAAGTGAATTTAGTCCATTCATTAAAATGAATATTATTAATGACAACTTTTTTGGGAGGATTAGGTTCACCATCTATAAAAAAGTTAGTAGCTAAATTTATGAAATATGATTTGTAATCAGTAATAGGTCTATTTATATTAATAACATATTTTAACATTTCTAATGTGATAAGACTTGCAATAGCAGAAGTAGTCGTAGCCAGAGCCGGAATAATCTTACCAGCGATACCTTTGGTCTCAAAAAATGTAGCATTTGGGATATTATAAATAGAAGCTCTAATATTAGAACAAGCATGAATATATGCAATATGACGATTATCATCATTATCTTTTTCAAATTGTTGGGGATTTATAGTAATTAATTTATTAAAAATAATATTAGGGAATACATTATTATGATCGGGATCATCAATATGTTGATTAACATCAATTGCATCATAATTATATGAAAGAATTATATCAACATTATATTTAATATCACTTAAATTATATGTATTAATTAATAAATATGTAGTTGCTAACATATAATCATTAAATAATTCTTTGGAAATAGCTCCATTTGGTGGTCGTTTACCATTTGACCAAAATAATACTCCTCCTTCTTTACTATCTAAAGGATGTGCGTCTAAAATTTTGTTAATTCTGCGAATAAATCTGTCATAAAACAGACAGAAAGCCCATTCAATATAATCATCAATCGATTTAATTTTATTTAACATATGAATAATACTATTATGTATATTAGAAGGTTTATTAGATGGTTTTCCTAAAAATATTTTAATTAAATCAGTAGGTTCTTTATTAAAAAGATTGGTAAAATCTTCCATAGCAAAATGGATTGTATGTTGGATCAAAGATGGGAAATGTTTAATGGTACATACAGCATAATTAGTTTCACCTTCTGGATCTTTAGAAGCACCATATGACTCTGTAATATTCGGAATAATCGGTTGAGTATTTCCTGAATTACCCATCGTTCCAGATTCAAATAATGGTTTAGAATATTTAATACAATTTGCATCCACAAATAATCTCCCTTGTAAATTATCTAATGCATTAAATATAATATTAGCTTTATTGAAATGTTCATCAACAAACTTCAGATTGTTAGCATCTAATTTTTCAATAAATGGAACAACATTTAAATCTGTATTAAATTTCATTATTTTATTGGATGCAGTTTGACTTTTGCTTTTATGAATGTCATCTTTATGAAACAAAAACTGTCTACTTAAATTAGATAACTCAATATGGTCAGGATCAGTAATTTCAATATTACGAACACCAATAGAAGCTAAATTTTTTAATAGCTCACATCCAATAGCTCCACAACCAACAATAAAATATTTTAATTTATTTAATTTATGAATAGTTTCGATAGATGGTCTAAAATATAATTCTTGAGACCATTCAAATGTTTGTACCTGATTAAAGGGCATGTATTTATGTGTAATAGATTTAATACATTCAGATGTAATGATTGAACCAACAAACGCTTGAATAATTGGATTCAATTTACTTGTATCAATTAAATTCTCAAAATTTTCCTTATAATGATTGCGGATAGATGTATGATTTAATAGCATTGTATCCTTGACACGTTGAATATAACCTTGGACATAATGAATATTATCAATAAATGGAATTACAAAAACATTTTTGTTAACAATATTTGAGACGGTCGTAATATACTCATTATCATTTAAAATTAGTTTTAAAGTGTCTCTTCTTGATAAATTATGTTTGTTAGCAGTTTTAATAATTATTTTATTATCTTCAATATTCAGATCAATAACAACACATCTATCATAATTTTCTCCATCAATATCAGTAATAAGATGATTATTAAAATCATTAATAATTTCAACCGTATTATCGTAAACAGTAATAACGATAAATTTATTATGGTCTCTAAATTGTTCATTTAACGCCATAACTCTAATAGGATTATGATTAATAAAAATCATAGTAGCATTTTTATAAGCATCTTTATTATAATCTTCATCAATACCGAGCAATGAAATATTACAATCAGGATTTAATATATTAAGTTCAGATTTGATACGATTATATGTGATATTATGTATATTACCAAAAAATTGTTCTTCCGAATCATCCAAACTTATCTCAAAACTATTTTTATCAAATAATGTACTATTAATCGCAAAATCAACCTCCAAATTATGGTCTTTTACAATCGCAATTTTATTAATACCACTTAAAATTAAATTTTTAGCAACTTCAAATAATAGGTCAGACTTTTGTCCAAAAATGATAGTATATGCATTTAATATTTTTATGGTCCCATCGAGTCCATAAGTGCGAGATTGTCTATCATAAATTTCTAAATTAGTCGTCATTTATATATAATGTGTGATAATATATAAATCAGTTTAATAAATAAAAATATCAATTTTTTTATAATGGAGTTAATTGTTATAAATAGTTTAATTCATAAGAGCAGTTTGTAAAAGCCAATAATCAGTGCTGGAAGATTTCATATTAGAACCAGTTTCTAAAAGAGAACCACGTGCTTGAATTAAATGTTCGTCTATATTTGTGGGAACAACAACTGATTGATAAGTAGTATTAATATCAGAATAAGGTGTCTTATAAAGTAAATTATCAGTTGATAACAGTTGACTATTCAGAATTGGTTTATTGAAATCTTCAGGCTTAGCATCTTTAAAATCATGATTAAATTTCAAGTAAAATTCGTTAGTAGATTTAGTGTCAGAACGAACATCGTCATATTGAACGAAATTTTCATATGTTTGCATATTATATGGTACACAATAAGCAAGTTCAGATTCTTTTAAAAATTTTAGTTCTGAATCATTTGTGATATTACATTTAAGAGGAATATTTTCGTTTTTCAAATAATGAATCAGACCTTTAACAAATAAAGATTTATTCATAAATGCATCCATTTTTTCAGTTTTGAGTTGTGTAATAAATGTATCATTCATTTGGTCATTTTTAAGTGCAGCTCGACATGTATCGAAAGATTTTAAAAGTTTATCAGTGTCTTTTTTGTATGCAATAAAATCATCAAAATATTGCAAAACAGTTTGTCTATTAACATAATTAGATGGTTCAATAACTTGATTTGTTTTTACATTAGATTCATATTCATCATTAATAAGTTTAACTTGTCCATCAAAATATTTTTGTAATTTATCTAATTTGGAGAGTTTATCAGCCAAAAAAAGTTCATTCATGTTCTTAACAGCACTATCTTTCATATTAAACTCAAAACATTCCGTTTTTAAATCATCCAAATTGATTTTTAAAATTTCACTAATATCAGATTTAGATACTTTTGTAAAATCATTAGTACTATTTAAATAAGACGTATAATTAGTATTATGTTTAATATCGGAAATATTAGAAGTATTAAAAGTGTTGTCCATATTATATAATATATAAATAAATATAATCTTTAAATAAAAGATTACCAGTATGATTTTTTAATACAATGACAATATTTATTATGAAAGATATCAGATATGATATTATCAATCAAGTCAATCACATTAATATAATCAGTTAAACCATACTTCTTCTCATATTTTTCAAAAAAAAGTTTTAAGTGGATCCATTTCATATTTTGAATGTGTTTCCTGGGATCAAATAGTTCCCTGACATCTATATCATCAATAGAAATAGACTTTATGATTTTATCAAAAAATTGTATGTTAATATATGTTCTATTATCTTTATAATTAACGTACAAAGATATGATTTTATAAAATATAATACTTTTAAGAAAATAATCAGATATAGTAAACTTGTTATTTATAATGCTTTTTAAAAATTTTAAATATAAAAAATCAGCATCTGGTTTAATTATAGACTTATCCTTTTTTAAATAATTAATTATTTTTGAATTTTTTAATTTATGTAGTTGTTTTACAGTGTATGTTTTATGAATACCATCATCTGAAAAAGAAGTGTGTGTCTTTATAAGTAAAAGATTTTTGTAAAGAGAATCCTCTGTTGGCAATATAATTTCATTTGCTTTTATCAAACAATAGTTGTTAATAAAAAATTCATTACTAATATCTTTCCTAAATTGAGGTGGAACTAAATTACTAACCTCTTGTCTGTTTACAATAATATCGGTATTTTTAATATTTTTTGCAACTTTCTCTAAATAAAAACTATGTTTCCGAAAAATAGTTTTATAAAAACACTCATATATGTTCCGTCCCATAAAAATAATATTATCTAACTTAATCGACATATATTCAGAATCATTTTTTTTGACAAACGAATCTATTAAATCGTTGATTTCAATATAAAATTTTTCAGATGGATTATTTTTATAAGAACATAAATCCCACTTAATTTGGACGTTTACATTAGATAATTTACAATCACTCACTTGTTCTTCTTTTGGATTGATTTCTTGGTCTGATATAACTATCAAATAATCATCATTATTTGAAGAGCAGTTGCAATATTGTTTCAATATAGAACGATATGATAACATCTATTTTTTAACTATTACATATAAATATTATATGTAATATTTAAAAAAATCAATTTTTTTATATTATTTTATTATTAGATATATTTATATCTGAAGCCACCATTTGAAGCAGCTTTATCGATACCATTAATCACAGTATCTGCCACATCACTACCAGATTCAATAACTTTAGATACTGCTTTTTCAGCAACAGAACTACCCGTCTCGATTGCTTTACTAACAACACCTTCGGCAACATCCGTGCCAATTGATACAGCCTGTTCAATAACTGAATTTGGATCAAAATTTAAAAACAATTTAATAAGTGGATGTTCTACAAATTTCTTCATTTGTTCAGGATGTGTGAAATTAATAGGACCTAATAATTTATCTAATAAAGCAGTCTTCGATTTAAATTTATCAATGAAAACCATCGCAGGTTTGGGAATAATATCTAAAACAACTTTCGTTAAATATATTAATCTATCAAATTCACTATCAGAAACAATACCATATAAACTCGTTCTAAGCTGATCAATTGCTCCAGATTCATCATTTTTTAAATTATTAATTTTTAATGCTAAATTTAAAACTTGTTTAATTTGTGGAGGGATAAGATTGAATCCAGGAATAGTACCAGAAATAGCATCATCATTTAGTGTATATAAAACGAATAAAACAAGCAATATAATAGATAAAACAATATTTTTAGTGGAAGAGACAGTTTTGAATTTGAGACGTGAATCAGTAATAGCAGCATATATAGATCCGATAATAGCAAATGCAGTGATAATAATAAATGAATTAATAAAAAAGTCGAACTCGAGTTTGAGGAATTGAATAGGCATCAACATACTAACACCAAAATATATAATAAATACAATAACCATGATGGTTAATGCATCATTCAAAGAAATTGAAAATAAATCTAATTTTTCTTTTTCTAAATCTTCTTTTTTAATAGCACCACTATTGTGAGACAGAAAGATAAGATATGTAATTAAAAATGTGATACCAAAAAAGAACATATATTTAATGAGAGCGTAATATTGGTCTCCTTGAAATTTGCCAAATAAAACAGGCAGAAATGGAACAATATAATTGTTTGTAACTAATAAATATGCAAACGATTTAACTAATATATCAGCCATGTATATATATATATATATATATATATATATATATATATATAAAATTAATATTACATTTTATAATATTAGTTTTATTGATTAAGAGTTAAATGATAATAATATATTTTTATAATCATCTAAATTTTGAGTTCTCATTCCAAGATTGCAATTCATGCATGTTGGTTCTAAATTACTCAAAATAGTTGGTCCACCTTTTGACTCAGCAATAATATGACCACAATGAAAATTATCATATTCAATTTCCGCATTGCAACAATAACAATTACCATTTAATGATTTATTTCGTTTCTTCCATACTTCTTTTCTTATTTTTTGAGGTATAGCTTTTTTAGGTCGATAATTTGCATCTATAATAATATCATCATCAATATTAAATATAAAATTAGCAATATGAATCATATCATAAGCCAAATAAAAATCATTTGATCTGCATTTATCATAATCTTTGTCAGACATATAATAATGTCGAATATTTTGTGTTTGAAAATCATTTAATTTTTGTTGAGCTTCGAGATTAGTATACATAATTTTACCAAAAAGATGTTCATAATCATTATAATTGCGACGGTCTGTGTCATACAATTGTTTGACTAAAGTAGGATCAAATAATTTAATAAATTCATCAATATGATAATTATGTGTTATATCAGATTTGGTCTTAATTTTTCTAAATGACTTGCTATATTGCTCCAACAATAATGCTTTAATTTTTAATATTGTTGCACGAATAATCTCATTATCAAAATATGTATAAATAGGTTCAACAGAACTATGACTATTTATAGTCCTAAAATGGTCCTTCATTTGATTAATATTATTAAATCTAATAATCATTACAACAATAGATTTATTGAAAACAATATAATCGTTAATAATAGATTCAATTGCTTTATAACGATGTTGTCCATCTATTAAATATAATATATCGTTAGAATTATTAATAGACCCTAAAGTAATAAATCCTTGTTGAATGAGCCAGTCATCATTACCAGAAAGTAGAATATTTTTAATATCATTAACTTTATCATCATCGATGCCACGTTGAAAATCAGGAATACGTATGTATTCATTATAAAAAAATTTAACAAATTGTTTAGGATCAATAAGTTTGAAGATTGTGTTGGCTGAACTAAATAATTCTTTACCAGTTAAACTATTAATTTTGAAAGTAGTTTGCATATTAAAGTATATTAAGTGAACTATAGTTAATATGAGTTTATATAAGTTTACATTTCGATAATTTCATAATCATTACAAGATTTATAAACCATTAAAAAATACTTAGTGAATTCTTTATAAGAGACATCATTTAAGGTGTGGCATTTCATACGACTAAAAGATAAATCATCTAATTTAGTAGTTAATTGTATCATAGATAATGTATTATCGAGAACAATAAAGTCGTGTCGAATATTGGAGTAAAGATTTTTAATATTATCAATATTATGGATTAGAGCGTCGAAACCGAGAATACAAAATTGTTTATCATAATCGTATTGGACGACCTTATTACAAAATTTATGAGTATAATTAGAATTTTTTTTCCAAAGTTTGACAAATAATTTATCATAAATAGGATCTTCAAAAGCATCAAGTTGTTTCATTTTATTATTAACATCAAATAAATTGAAAAATATAGGACTAATAAATTGTGGACCAATACGATTAATTTCAGAATTACGAATTAGAGAGAAATTATTATTACCGCTATTCATATATTGGATGTAGCCAAGTTTATGAATTTTAATAATTTTTGTATTAATTATAGTCCTAAGAAGTACTTCAAGATCATCACAAATAGGTAGATGTTCAGAAAAATTACCAATTTTAAATAATAAATCTTTTCTCCATATTCTTGGATGATTTGGTAAAGATGGTAAAGATTTCATAGTAATATTATTGATGTTAGGTGTACAAAAAACATAATTCCATTTACCATTTATTTTTTGTATGTAATAATCTGCATAACCTTTTCCTACCCTTGGATTAGATACATCTTTTTCATATGAATAATTTGTCCCATCTTCTTGTATATTTGTAAAATCCATATATACAAATCCAACTTCTGGATTTTCGACAAATGCGCGATTCGCATCCATTAATACATCCGGTAATATTTCATCATCATGATCCATTTCTAAAATCAAAGAACCTCTACACAGCATGATAGCTTCATTTTTAACATTACCAATATTACCAGAATTAGTGCTTCTTTTGTATAAACGAATGCGTTTATCAGATAAATTATTTTTTAAATAGACGAAATGTTCATCAGAAGGAGAATCGTCTAAAATAATCCATTCCCAGTCAATAAAAGTTTGTTTTAGAATACTATTCATAGCACGATTAATTTTTTCATAAGAGTTATAACAAGTTGTGAAAATAGAGAAAACCGGACGATTCAATGTACGATCTTTAATAACATTATGTATAAAACAATAATTAACAGAATAATTAAATTGATCAATATTGTCGATATTTTTAACATGTATCCATTTTTTAGAGAATTTATTGTCAAAATTTATAAATATTTCATGATTATATTCATTGTCAACCGTGCCGAAAGTTACTAAAATTTGAAAATTTGGATCATATAAATTATTCAAATATTTACAATCATTCGTAATATTAATATTGCAATTAAATTTACTAATATTTTGATTTATAAATGCATCTATATCTGCATATTTATCATACCTATAAAATATAACATTTGGATATTTCATTTATTATATAAATTTAATATATTATAAATGAATCAACGCAATTATATATATATATTTAAAACACATTTTTATATGTATTATAGTCGGTCAATTGATTGTTTAATTTATATGATGGTTTATTAATTTTGTAAGTCTGATTACTACCAGTATTAGTAATTTGTTGAGTACAATGAGTAAGAACAGAATTGATTGTTAGTCCATGTCTTGGATAATAATCTGCAAGTTGTTGAGCCTGTTTCTGGGATAAAGTTGACATCTATATAATAATATTAAATATAATTTAATTGTTAAATATATTTTTTGTTTTATATTATTTATATATTATTATAAAGTAGTTGATGTTATAGAGAAGGAAGCATTCGAAAAACCAGTATTATAATAATCATCTGAAATAATATCTAATGTTTGATTTTTCTTCAGAATTAATTGTTTATCCAATGGAAATTGATATATATTTGATATTGCAGATACACTATTACAAGATGTAAATAAATTTGAACCATTTAAACTATCATACCATATTATACCATCATATGAATAATTAATAGGATTTAGACCAGACCCTACAGCAATCCATACTGTTCCATTCCATGCAATATCAGAACAAGATGTGAGAGAAGAAGTAGAGTTATTTAATGAGATGGGACTTAAATTGGAATATTTAATAGAAGTGCCTGATGAATATCCAAATGTTAGAAGAGATTGATTATTTTTAATAGCAGTAAGATTAGTTGTTGCACTATTAGTCCATATATCCGGAACAAAAGATGCTGACAATAAATAATTGGTAGAAATAGCCAACCAAGAGGAACCAGTCCAAATAATTTTATTAATATTAATAGTTGGGATAGGAGTTAAACCAGTAATAGTAGAGGGGGTCCAAGTTATAGCATCAAAAGAATATCTGATAGTAGACCCTCCGATAGTCCAATAATAACCATTAAAAGCGATTGTTTTATAAGAGTCGGCAAGAGAACCAATATTATTCTGAATGGTCCAATTGATACCATCAAGTGAAGTTAAAATTCTATTACCAATATCACCAACCGCAATCCATAAAGATCCATTATATGCAACATCCGTAAGAGGAAATAATATTGTTCCATTTGTAATAATAGTATCATTGAACCACTTGATACCATCATAAGAATATGCGATATTTTTATTGGAAGGATTAGAACCGACAGCGACCCAAATAGAACTACCATAAAAAACACGTGAAAGAGAAGCGAAAAGAGAACTATCTAATGGATTCCATATAATGCCATCAAATGAATAAGCCATAGTGTTGTTACCAGAACCTCCAACAATAATAGGTTGTTTGATATTGACAGATGGTAATGATTTGTCTTGTGCAATTGAACTGAAATAATTAAAAGAACTTGTAAGATTGTAATATGTCCAATTAACACCATTTGGGGATGTAGCATAATTATATGTACCATTAGAAGCAGAAGCAGTCCATAAATTACCAGTCCATTCAATTGACTGACAAATAGTTAATTCAGAAGCAGAACCACTAACACCGTTCCAAACAATACCATTATCGGACCAAGCTAAACAAAAAACACCACCAGAACCACCAGAACCACCAACAACCCATCTATATCCATTCCAAGCAACACATAAACAATCACTTGGAAAAATAGTAAAAGAATTACTGACTGGTATCCAATTAATACCATCATAAGAATATATAATAGTATATTTAGAAGGTGCTGATGATAATGGTATTCCTACAGCGACCCATATATAACCGTTCCATACGATAGCATGACAATAATCGAGTAGAGAACCAGTGCCATTAATAGGTGTCCAATTATTAATACCATCATATGAATATGCGATGGATGAATTAGTGGTTCCATTAGTCCTACCACCAGCTAAATATATAGAATCATTATGTTGGATACATAGAGCATTTGTAAGAAATAAATTATTAGAATTATTAGGAACATAGAACCACGAAATACCATCGTAGGAATAAATAATTTGACAAATAGTACTAGAACCAATAGCGATCCATTTTTGAGAATCCCAAATAATTGCATTGATAGTGGTAACACCAGCATAACCAGTAGCAGCGAACCAATTAATACCATCATAAGAGTAAGCTAATTTATATGTTCCTAATCCACCAGCAATCCACATTTTACCATTAAAAGCCACACAATTAATAATATCACCAACTGAATAATCAAAAATATCATTAGAAGAATTTGCTAGATTCCATGTAATGGCATCATATGAATAAAAAATATAAGAAGTGTTAATAGATTCAGTTATACTACCACCACTAATATTGGTCGCAACAATTATATTTTGTGGGAAAGTGATAGTATTTGGTCGAATATTGTTTAAAGCTACACCGCCTATATAACTGACTGAATTATTAGTAGACCAATTGATACCATCATATGAAAATATAATTGGTCCACTACCAACAGCTATAAATTTATTTCCATCATATATTACAGAATATATATCAGCATAATCTGGAATTTTTATACCTGTCCAATCAATACCATTATATGAATATGCTAATTGATAATTAACACCTCCACACACAACCCAAATATTACCATTCCAAGCAATACCACCTGCATTATTATAAAAATTAAATATCAATGAACCAACATCTGAATATGTCCAATTTATTGTATCATATGAATAAGCAATAGAATATCCAATATCATATGAATCACCGGTAGCAATCCATAAACTTCCATTCCATCCTATGCCACCAACACCATTTGAACCAAACAAATTATATATATTATCAATTGGATATGAACCATTCAATGTATTAATTTGAATTGATGACCAATTAATACCATCCGATGATACAGCTAATTCAGCAGTTCCTTGACCACAAGCGACCCACTTTTGACCGTTCCATATAACAGAATTACAATAATCATCAATAGTTGGATTATTTAACCAATTAACGGATGTCCAATTAATACCATCATAAGAATAAGCTAATGTGTTAGTAGATGGTGATATGGCATACCCACCTAAAATCCATAATATACCATTCCATTTAATTGCATAATTAGTACTATCTATAAGATTATTTGCACTATCACAAAAAGTCCATATTATGCCATCATATGAATAATACACATTTGCAGAATCATATGTACTGCGTAGCCATATATTACCATTATAAGCAATACCATTATTACCAGTAGTTAATGTATTTATAGCATTCCAATTAATAGAATCATTAGAATATAAAATGTAATTATCAAACACAGTAGCAATATATTTTTGTGGAATATTTGGACCAAATGTATAAACCTGTTTACCATATTTAGAAACACCATTTATTTTAGCAATAATATCACTCTCTCTAATAACTTTATCCTCTGTATATTTTAATTGTTTTTTGACTTTAGTTGTTTGTATATCTATATTAACTGTATTTGTCTGAATTATTATATTGGACTTTACTAATTCTGATGAACCTGTAATGCCGGATGGACCTGTATATCCTATATATCCTGTTGGACCCGTTTGACCTGTTGGACCTGCTGCACCATCAAAACCGGCTGGACCGGTTGGACCGGTGGGTCCAGAGCGCCCTTTTGGACCGGGAGTGGATGATAAACCAATTGGTTTATTAAATAATTTATATTTGGTAAGTGGTATCTGATTATAATAATCAACTTTATTGATTAGGGACATAATATATATATTATATAAAATAAATCATAATTTGTATATATTATGATTTATAAAATAATAAATATTAAAAATATTTTAAGATGTAGAGTTTGATTGAATAGTAATATCTGCATTTTGAAATCCAGATTGATTAAATGAACTTGAAAATATGTCCAATGTATTAGAACTATTTATATTATATTTGTCTAAAACTAAATGATTTTTTACACTATATTGTCTCAAATTAGATGTAGCTGAAATATTTGTATATTTATAACCAGTAGTTGTGTTTAATGTTGGATACCATGTTATACCATCATATGAATATATAAATTTAACTATATCTTGACCTATTGACACAATAAATTTATCACCAGTCCACGCAACATCAGTAGCTTCACTATATGGTATAGAAACAGTAGTCCAAGTTAATCCATCATTAGAATATTTAAGGATAGGATTAGACCCGACAGCAACCCAAATTGAGTCATTGCAAGCGATTTTAAACATTGATGTAGTAAAATTATTTGGAGGATTTAACCAATTAATACCATCATAAGATTCAACAACAGTACTTATTAATAGACTGGGATCATCACCAACACCAATAAATTTGGCTCCATTCCATGCAATATCCCTTACAATATAATTAAAATTAGTAACGTCCCAATTAATACCATTGGATGATAAGACTATATATGGATATATTGCTGCGACAAAATTATATCCATTCCATACTATTCTGTAGGCTGGAGATGGCGGATTACTTATATTTATTGTAGCATATTTCCAATTAATACCATCGTAAGAATATACAAATGGAATATTATTAACATCGACAAAACCACTAACAGTCCAAATATTACCATTCCATTCAACTGATACTGCTTTACTTGTACCATCAAAAAATATAGAAGTGTCATCAATTAAAGTCCAATTAAAACCATCATATGAATAAGCGATGGCAGCAGTTCCTTCACCAACTCCGACCCATATAGTACCATTCCATTTAGCTTGATACATTTTGAATTTATTATTAAATGTTTCATACCATTTGATACCATCATAAGAATACGCAATATTATTTGTAGTATTATTCGATGCGATAATAATTTGATTGATATTAATATGTTCTTTACAATTGTTCCATGTAATTGCATTAATATTATTAATATTAGATGACGCAAACAAACTACTTGTATTCCAAGTAATACCATCATATGAAAATACTGATTCACCAATACCTGCAGCGATCCATAATGAACCAGTCCAACAAATACTAAATGGATTATTCGTTAAAGGACTTGTAATAGTATTCCAAATAAATCCATCATATGAATAAAATAATTTAGAACCAGAATAATCACCACCAGCAACAAACATATAATTATTCCAATCTAAACAGTCAATAGTTGTGATATTTTGAATATTAATAGTGTTCCAATTTATTCCATCAGATGAATAATTAATTATGTTTGAATCATAATATGTAATTATAAATATTGAGTTATTCCATATTATTCTAGACACAATTACAGTATTATCATTAAAACCAGTTATTTGATTCCAAATAATACCATCATTTGAATAAATAATATATGTTTGTGATGTATTTATAACATATCCACCAGCAACATAGATTGAGCCATTCCATGCAATATCATATATTTCTTCAATAATATTTTTAGAGTCAATAATACTGATCCATGTAATACCATCATATGAATACGCAATTGAAATGTAAGCATTAGATTCAGATATGCCAGCGATCCATTTATTATTTAACCACTTAATACAATTAATAGAACTCAGACCTAATTGTTTATAATTGATACTATTATTACCATACCACATAATACCATCATATGAATAAATCAAATTATATAGTTTAGTGCCTTTATTTCCACCTACGACCCACATTTTACCGTTACAACCAATTGAAACACAAGTTGTTATCAATAAATTTGCACTTAATGCATTATTCCAATCAATACCATTATATGAATAAGAAATCTTGGTTTCGCCATCTACTGTTGGCAGACCCACTGCAATTGTCATTGATTTGGGAAATGTTATAGAATTAGTTCTAACATTATTTAGAGCAATATCATAACAACTATTATCAAAAACAGATGTTCCTAATCCAGTCCAATTTATAGCATCATAAGAATAAGCTAAAGTGTTTAATGTAGAAAGACTACAAGCGATAAATTTATGACCATCCCATAAAATACCAAATCCACTTACACCAAAATTTAAAGTTGATACTGCATTCCAAATAATACCATCATAAGAATATGCTAAACTATTTGTTCCTGCACCAGTAATTGACCATAATTTACCATTCCAACATATTTTATTCCCAAAAGTACTAAATATCGAATTAGAATTAACGATACCTGTAAATGTGATACCATCATAAGAATATGCAATTGTATAATTATTTGGAGGAGAAGGTGCACCTGACATTATATACATAAAACCATTAAATCGAATACAATTTGACCTATTAAAAATTTTTGAAGCAGATTGAATCCAATTAAAACCATCAAATGAATAAGCAAAATCACAGTCAACATTACTTCCACAAATGTACCACATATTACCATCCCAGAATATGTCATTAATTTCACCAAAATTATTAACAATTGGAACATTTAGAACAAACCAATTAATACCATCATATGAATATGCAGCCACTGCAGAACCACTACCACCAGTCAGAAACATTTTGCCATTCCATACAACCGATAAATAATTATCAATAATACTTACAGAATTATCAACAATGTTCCAATTAATACCATCATATGAATATGCTAAACTGCTTGTCCCATATCCACCAACTACCCATAATGTTCCGTTATAACATATACAATCAACACTTTCAAAACCTGGTAACACATCATTACCCAAACCGATCCAATTTATACCATCATCAGAATATGCTAATTGGTTTGTTGTCGAATCAGCACCTGTTGCAACATATCGTTTAGCTATAGATGGTCCGAAAGTATATTTTTGTGTTCCATTTAAAGTTTGACCATCTACACTTGCAACTATATTATTTTCAGAAATATATGTTTTATTTTTATAAATTGCTTGTTTTTTTGTGTTAACATTTTTTACATCATAATTAAATGAAGTTGACACAGGATAAGTTAATTCAGTAAATATAAAATGACCAGTTGTTTCAGTTGTTCCAGTTGTTCCAGATGCACCATCTGGACCAGTAGGACCAGTTGGACCTTTATAACCAGTAGGACCTATTTGACCATCAGAACCACCCGGACCTTTAGGACCAGTAGGTCCAGGATCACCGCGTGGACCGACAGAACCGGAAGAACTGGTACCAGTATTAAGATTAAAAAGAAGATAATTATTAGTAGGTATTAAAGTATATATATCAACATCATTAAATGTAGTCATTTATATATATATATATATATAATAAAAGAAATATAAGAAAAAATATAAGATTTTTAAGACAATTTTTTATCTATAAAAAATTTACAAATATGTTGATTTTATAGACATAACAATATTATCAAAATCAGATGAATTATTTAGAACACTTATAATATCTAATGTTTGTCCAATTGTTTGATTAAATGACTGATCTATAACTAATTGTTTATTGACTGGAACTTGATTAAATGGTCCGATTGTTGAAATACAGAGACATTGAGTAAAAAGTTCATTAGCATTTAAACTTGGATACCATATTTTTGCATCATATGAATATATTATTAAACTGGAACCTGCAGAACCAACAGCGATAAATTTAGTGCCATCCCAAGTGATTGCTGTTCCAACTGTTAGCAATGTATTTGTGGAATTAGTCCATTGACCATTATTTTTTGAATATCGAATAACTTTATTTGGTCCTGATGATGAACCGAGACCATTACCTATATATACCAATAATGATGAATTACCTGTAATTTTATAAATTTGATCAGTGAAAGATGAAGAAGAAGACCAAGCGGAACTATCAGTTGGATATGGTGTGCTTGTTTTGATAACAATACCTGTAGGAGTAAAAGGGGTAACACCAACAGCATACCAGTTAATTTCAAACCATTTAATATCAGTAATATTATAGTTTACTGTGTAGCTATTCCATGTATCACCGTCTAAAGAATAACATATAATATTTAAACCACCAATTAGAAAACAAGTTCCGTTCCAGGCAACACATTTAAGTGTTCCTCCGACTTGTTGTGCTGGTAATCTCCAATTTATACCATCTGATGACACAATAATGTTATTAGTCCCGGAACCAACGACGACCCATAATGAACCATTCCAACTGATAGCACTACTACTACTACTTATTAATGCATTTCCAGAATTAGAAGCATACCAATTTATACCATTATATGAATAACCAATTGAATTTAAACCAGAACCGACAGCGACCCATATATTGCCATTCCATTTAATATCATCACATTTAGTAGTAAATAACTTAATACCTAATCCGTGCCAAGTTAGAGCGTCATATGAATAAGCCATAGTATTATTACCAGAGCCTCCGATAACTATAGGATGTTTAATATTAATAGATGGAACAGAGTTATTAGATTTAATTTGAAATAAAGTTGTAAATAACGTGCTATTTGCGACAAACCAATTTTGTCCATTATATGAATATACAATATTATTAGGGTCGTTGCTACCACTACATATCCATTTATTCTTCCAATATATAGATTGACCTGTTGTAAATAAAGAGTTAGAATCGGATACTGGGAACCAATTAAGAGCATCAAACGAGTAAATAATAGAGTATTCACCAGAACCAGTAGCGACAACTTGAGAACCATTATAATGGATATCGTTGCAAATTTGGAGTAGATCAGATGAACCGACAATAGGAGACCATACAATACCATCAACTGAGTAAACAATAGACGATAAAGTAGACGAACCATTACCAACAGCGATCCAAAACTTACCATTCCATATGACATTATAGGCGACAGATAGTAGGGATAAGGAACCGACGATGCCTTGCCAAATATAGCCGTCATTTGAGTATGCGATAGAAAAGTCAGGAGAAGATCCGACAGCGATATATTTGGAACCATTGAAAGAGATTTTGGATGCATCAGATAAAATATTAGGTGAATTTATGATACCGATCCATGTGATACCATCGAAAGAATAAGCCATTGTAAAAGAATTAGAATTAGAATTAGAATTATTAGTACCGACAGCGATCCATTTTTCTGAGTCCCATACTATACCATTTATTGTTCCATCTATTATATTATTACTTGATATAGAACTTGTCCAATATTGACCATTATATGAATATGCGGATGTGTTTGGATTGGTGCCTCCGACAACCCACATATTGCCATTATATTCAATACATTTTGGATTTTGTATTATACTGCCTGTGGTTGATGATAAATTTGCATTCCAAGTAATACCATCGTTAGATGAAACGATTGTATTTGTAGATGATACATCATCATTACCGACACCTATAATAGTAGATAAAGGGAATTTAATAGAATTATTTCGAATATTGTTTAGAGCGATTTTAAGTGCACCGACAGTAAATAAGTTATTACTTTGAGAGATTGGAATCCAATTTTGTCCATTATAAGAATATGAAAGTGATGCAGGATTAGTTCCAGTTAAAAAATATTTTGTTCCAGTCCATAATATATGTGATGGTACATTAGATATAGAAGTTGTTAGAGATGGTGGTAATGAGTTAATCCAATTTAGACCATCATAAGAGAATCCGATAAAAGGATCAGACCCGACTTGAATCCAAAAGGTGCCATTCCATTCAAGACTATTAACTTCGGGACAGATCGAGTTAGTACATGGATACCAGATAAAGCCATCATAAGAATAAGCAGTCTGAATGCCAGATAAACCAGCCCCACCTGCTAACCATATAAGTCCATTCCATTTTAAACAGTTTACATTATTTAATATTTGATTTAATGATGTTGAAGGGTCTGTAATCCAAGTGATACCATTAGTTGACCATCCAGTATTAGTATAAAAATTAGAATTAGAACCGACGACGAATTCGCGTCCATTCCAAGCGATAGATTTACCATATGGAACTACAGAATATCCAAGACCGACGAATCCTCTAAAATTTGTTACAGGATACCATATAACACCATCAAATGAATAAATTAAAGATGTTGATGTTTGTGGGGTTAGAACGGGGTTTAAACCAGTAGCGACCCAGATTGAATTAAAATTAATAGATAAACTATTAATAATAGTAGTTTGTAATGGGAATTCAGCATAAGCCACATCATAAGCAATACTTAAAAGAGAATTAGTACCAACTACACCAGACCAATTAATACCATCATAAGAGTATGCTATAGAATAATTGGTGTTTTGTCCAACAGCGACCCACATAGAACCATTCCAACACACACTATTACAAACGTTATCAAAAACAGTAGTTCCTAAACCGAACCAATTAACACCATCATCAGAATAAGATAATGTATTAGAACCAGAACCAGCAGCAACATATCGTGTTTGTATATTTTGTCCGAGAGAGATAGTTTGCCCACTTAAATTGGGGCTCGTAATAACATCAATATTCGCGATAATATCATTTTGTTTGATAGTGACAGAGTCATAAAAAGAAATTTGATGTAATTGATGTGTTTTATGACCATCAATATTTATTATATCAGTATTATTAAGAAAACCAGTAAGACCTTCATAACTAACCACATTGATATAGCCAGTGTTTCCAGTGTAACCAGTTGGTCCAGTAGGACCAGTAGGACCAGTAGGACCGATATTACCAGGATTACCTCTTGGTCCGGTAGGTCCAGCATATCCATCAGGACCGGTAATACCAGTAGTGCCAGTAGATCCATAAAAAAGATTATTCCATACATATTGTTTCAAAGGGATTTCATTATAAATATCAATATCTGTAATTTGCGACATATTATATATATATATTATTATTATTATTATTATAAAAAAATGTTGTATTATTAAATAATATTTATTATTTCGATCTGTTAGACTATTTATTGTCTTTTATTTTCTTTTTTTAGTTTTAAATCTTTTTTCTCTTTGTCATCAGAACGTTTTTCTTCTTTTTTCATATCTTTTTTTTCTCTAATAAGATATTCATTATATAATTTAATATCGTCTGCGACAAGACTTGGTATTAATTTATTTTGTTCAACCTTATTACAAAATTCATATTTTAGTTTTTTATCTAAAATTTTAGATGAGCCAACAATCTTGCAACAAACTTCTTGTTCTGGCAAAGCGAATGAAACATCTTTTTCTAAATATTGTATTGTTTCAACGGTTCCATATTCAGTGCCATCATTAGAAATTAGAATAGATCCAACAGATAATACACCGTCTAAAACTTTTACACCGGCTAAAATTGGTTTCGAAGCTCTAAAAATATGGTCTTTCATAGTTTCGACCTTAAAATAAGATACTTTACAATGTTTGCGAATAAATTGTTCTCTACATTTATTTAAATATTTCTCATATTCAGATGCTAATATATATATTGTTCCACCAAATATACACGTAATTTTTGAACTTTTAATTATTTCAATACGTGAATCATCTAAATATTGTTTCATCATTTGTTCATTTGTTGCTTCTTCAACCATATCTGGAACACAAAATAAAACACAATTATATCGTAAATCATAAGTAGAATCATCTAATTTAGCACTGTTATTTAATGCAAATATATCTTTCTTCGATATTGTACCAATTGAATAATTCAATATTGGGATTGTATAAGGAAGAGCTTTATCATCTTTAGAATGAGCAGAAGCAGCCACTTCTATACTAACTAATTTGTTAGAAAAATAACTATGTACACCTTCAATCATAGAATCAGAAGGGATAACAACATGAACTCCTTTAGAATCCAAAAGCTGAGACTTCTTTTCAACCTGTTCTTCATACATCGATTTGTCAATAATCGGTTCCAAAATATCCCTTCCATCACAAGTCTCAAATTTAGTCCCAATATCTATCAAATCATATAATTTAACATCTATCTGAACCATTAGACAGTTCGCTTCTTCTACTCTATCACATCTTTCATAATTTCCACTTCTAACATCTCCAATTACTTTAGATAATGTTTTAATAGGAAAAACTGATTTGCCGATCTTCATAGCATCAGATTTTAAAAAAGTGCCATTATTCATAATACCAATTAATATTTTACCAGAATGTGGACAAATTCTTTTATCAATAATATAGCCAACAGATTCTTTTTGGTCTTCAATTTTAAGTTTCATATTTGACATATATAATAACAAATCTGGAAGACCATCACCACACGTGGATGAAATAGGACACATTGCTAAACATTCTCTTTCTTTCTTTAAATAATATGGTTGAGCATACATCTCAATACCAGAAATTTGTTTAACAATAACATCATAATAATTTTCTAAATGTTTGATTACTTCTTTTTTCTGATTCTTTAATATAGTCTTGATATTATTATTACCAGAGCCAGAAACTTTATAATCAAATATTTTATCCATCTTAGTTAACACCAATATGGTTTTATCATAATCCGCTTTTGATTTCACATTAGCTTTTAAAAATTCTAATGTATCCGCATCTACTCCTTTAATAATGTCAATTAATACTAATGTAATATGACTTATTTTGGACGCAATATTACGAATATTATGAAATTGTTCGTGTCCCGGAGTATCTAAAAGTACAAGATCCATGTTAAATTTACTTTGCAATGTTTCAGGGACATATTTGAGCAGTGATTTTCTATCCAAAGATAAACATGATATCTGTTGGGTAATTCCACTCGCCTCATTACCAGTTAGAGCATCTTTCTTCCCCCCCAATTTTTGTATAATCGTCGTTTTTCCAGTATCACTATGTCCTAAGACTGTAATAATAACTTTACGATTATTATCTTCAATAATAGGTTGAATCTCTTCAACTCTCTGGAGTGGTAGTCGATCACCCATATGGTGAGAGACATCGACAACAATTTCTGCGACAGACACATTTAATGAGTCTATTGGTTTGGCTTCTAAAGCCTTTTTTAACATTTGAGCGTTTTTTGATTTTTTTACGAATGTAGACATGTTATATATATAAAATATACAGTTTTCACTTGGTTATGTATGATAAAAAATATCAATTTTTTTATATGGGCTTTTTGATGGAATTATAATAATTCCATCAAAAAGCCCATATAAAAAAATTGATATTTTTTATTATATATTACTATAATAATACTTAGGATAATATTATAGAATGGCAGCACACAATAAAGAACCTGAATATACTCTTGAAGAGTTTGAGAAAATATTAGAGACAGTACCTGAATTTGTAAGAGGTGATGTTAGAAAACTGTATACATCTGGTGTTAAAACCAAGAGTTATATTGATTTTACAGTAGGTGCAGCCAAATTATTGGCATCTCGTGTCAAACCAAAGAGTCAATCTACAAGTCAGACAACAACAGTTGCAAAAACACCAGTTCCTGATATAGTGCGAGTATTAACACCTAAAAAAAAACAAGCAATGCTTGAGTCGTATGGATTTAGAAAAGGAGAACGAGTTGTGATTGATAATATAAGTGGTGATCCAACAAAAAATCACAATATTGTGGAAATAGAAGACATCGCTGACTTAAAAGACACTATAACTGGAGAAAATCGTGTTTTAATTAAATTTTTTGATGATTCAATGGCTACTGTTAAAAGAGGTAATTTATTTAAATTAAAACAACTAACACCTCAACAAAAAGAAGCAATAATTGCAAAAGGTGAAGCAAATCCATTGCAAGATCCGAAATATGATAAAGCGTTAGCTGGAGTGAGTCCATCGATTACAGAACAGCTGGAACGACATTCTGAAGCATTAAAAAAATTACATGGTGCCAACCCATTTAAACAAGGAGGAAAATATAATAATAAATGGTTTAATAATTGTTATTAAAAATTATATAATTATTGCCTTATTCTTCAGCAGATAATAAATATTTAACAATATAATGTTCGATTGGATTTAACAATACATTTTTTTTATATAAAGATTA
>Ga0304730_1000877_pt1 | contig 24315 bp, 23 predicted proteins | sample M_130628_MF_Meta_FD_190474 | JGI IMG/M metagenome (GOLD analysis project Ga0304730, IMG submission 190474) | Freshwater microbial communities from Lake Montjoie, Canada to study carbon cycling - M_130628_MF_MetaG (v2) (version 2) | ecosystem: Environmental > Aquatic > Freshwater > Lake | place...
GACGCTGTAGTCTCATTTTTACTGCCATTTTAAATAGAAATTTATAGGCGTTAACAAATAGGGTTAAGGGGAGCAAAGATAAAATAAATTACTGAACTCACCCAATTAAATGGAATAAGATAGCAAAATTGGACAAAAAAGCTGAAAATCAACGACTTAAGTTTCATTAAGCTACAATTATCTTCTCATTCCAGGCATTTTGCTAGCCATGGCCGCACCAGCAGGACCGCTCATTGTCTTCATCATTTGTTTCATTTGGTCAAACTGCTTGATAAAGGCATTGATTTCTGCCAGGTCTTTTCCTGCACCTTTTGCAATTCTTGCTTTTCTACTTGGTGTTAAGGTATCTGGATTCCTTCTCTCAATTAAAGTCATTGATTGAATGATGGCTTCAACACCTTTGAATGCGTCTTCTTTGATATCTATGTCTTTAATGCTTTTTCCAACTCCCGGTATCATTCCCATTAAATCTTTTAGGTTACCCATTTTTTTGATCTGCTGAATTTGGGTTAAAAAATCTTCAAAATCAAATTGATTTTTTCGAATTTTCTTTTCTAATTTTTTAGCTTCAACCTCGTCAAATTGTGCTTGCGCTTTTTCAACCAAAGAAGTAATATCTCCCATCCCTAAAATTCTTTGCGCCATCCTCTCAGGATAAAAAATATCTAAAGTATCCATCTTCTCGCCACTACTCATGAACTTAATCGGCTTGTTCACCGTATACTTAATAGATAAAGCTGCTCCACCTCTAGTATCGCCATCCAACTTTGTTAAAACAACGCCAGTAAAATCTAATCGATCATTGAAAGTCTTTGCTGTATTGACTGCGTCCTGCCCTGTCATTGAGTCTACGACAAATAAAATTTCTTGTGGCTGAATGGCAGATTTAATATTTGCCACTTCATTCATCATCACTTCGTCTACAGCAAGTCGACCTGCAGTATCTATGATGATCACGTTTTTATTATTTTGCCTTGCGTATACAATTGCATTTCGTGCAATAGAAACTGCATCTTTATTTTCGCGCTCCACAAAAATATCTACCCCAATTTGTTCTGCTAATACCGTCAACTGATCCATTGCTGCAGGACGATAAATATCTGCAGCAACCAATAAGGGAGATTTTTTTTGGGCCTTCAAATAGGTTGCCAATTTGCCAGAAAAAGTGGTCTTACCACTACCCTGCAAACCAGCCACTAAAATGATGGTTGGATTTTTTGAAGTATCCAATAAACTAGCTTCCGAACCCATTAATGCAGTTAATTCATCCTGCACAATTTTAACCATCAATTGACCAGGACTAATGGCATTGATTACTTTTTCACCAACCGCTTTTTCTTTAATACTATCTGTAAATTCCTTGGCAATTTTAAAGTTTACATCGGCATCCAACAGGGCTTTTCTGATATCTTTAAGGGTATTGGCCACATTCAATTCGTTGATGCGGGATTGGCCTTTAAGGTGTTTAAACGCTGATTCTAATTTTTCACTAAGTGCATTGAACATAGGACTGTCTTTATAGTTTGCAAAGATAAGTTATCAAAGGCACTGAAAAGCAGCTCATTTTTGACCTATTTTAGTCATTTTGAATCAAATTTGATTTTAAAATTCGATCTAACTAGATGATTGTCATCATAAACAGAGTAGAAAATAACCTAATGTTTAAAGTCTTTACAGTTTGTTAACGAATTAAGTGACTAAAATACTTGGAGGCATGGTTTTATTTAATATTATTGCATCAAACGATGCCCTAAATAGGGCAAATTGATATTATGAGTAAAAAATTACTATTTACACTTGAATTTCCGGTTAGATGTTCTCCTGCAATCTTATTTGAATTCCTCTCCACGGCATCTGGTTTACAAGAATGGTTCGCAGATAGAGTAGACGAATGGGAGAATGTTTTCAGTTTTTCATGGAATGGTGGCACCCCAGACAAGGCAGAAATTTTAGATCAAGATGAAAATAAATTCATTCGTTTTAGATGGTTACACAGCGAAAAGAATGAATATTTTGAATTCAGTATTGAAAAAACAGAAATTTCAAATCAAACCGTATTGATCATCAAGGATTTTGCAGAGAAAAATGAAATTAAAGACCAAAGTCAACTTTGGGGTTACCAAATCAAAGAGCTATTTTATAGAATAGGTAGCTAGCACTACAATTTTGTTCAAAAAATTAGACATACTAATTCTCAGGGCATTTATAGGACCCTTTTTGGCAGCATTGACTATTTCTATATTCGTGCTGACCATGCAATTCTTTTGGCTGTATATTGATGATTTAGTTGGCAAAGGATTGGATACATTCATTATTTTGAAATTAGTTGGCCTAGTATCTATCAGCATGTTGACAACTGCCATTCCTTTAGCATTGCTTTTTTCTTCGATCATGACATTTGGAAATTTGGGTGAAAGTTTTGAACTCATCGCCATCAAGTCCGCAGGCATACCCTTGGTACGTTTCATGCAACCACTTTTTATTTTTGCAATTTTCCTAGCAGGAATTGCTTTTTTATTAGCCAATAATATTATTCCGGTATCTCAAATGCGGCTAACTACTTTGAAGTATGAAATCATCATATCCAAACCCGCTATTGATTTAAAAGAAGGTGTTTTTTATGATAAAATTGACGGTTATGTGATTAAATTAGGCAAGAAAGAGGCCAATGATAGTGTGATCAATGATATCGTTATTTTTGAGAAAAGATTTGGACTGCAGGACAATATGATTATGGCAAAGTCAGGCGTGATGCGCGTTACACCCGATAAAAAGTTTTTAGAATTTATCCTTTATAACGGTTGGCGTTACCAAGAAAAAGGTTTCAGGGCAACAACCAATACCGAATTTACAAGACTCAATTTCAAAGAATATAAAAAAGTTTTTGATCTGAAAAGTTTTCAGATGAACAAAACAGTGGATGTGATTTATGATCCAAAAATGTTAAGTGTTAGGCAATTGGGCAAAGCAATAGATTCCATTCAATCAATGGATAGTTTTTTCATCAAAAGAACGCAATCCGAAATTTATCCTTATTTAAAATTCCAATTTTATAAGGATAGTGCCAGTTTATTTAAAGGGTTTAAATCTTCCCAAGTAAGTAGTTTTGATTCAATCATTCCAAAAGAAGAACGGTATAATATTGTTGAATCGGTTGGTTACCAATTCTCCTCTTTGCAAAATAATTTAGCAAGCTTGGTGACGATTTATAAAGAGCAGCAACATGCTGAAACTATGCATGCTATTGAATGGCATCGCAAGTTCACACTCTCATTTGCTTGTATCGTGTTATTTTTAATTGGAGCACCATTAGGTGCGATTATCAGAAAAGGAGGATTGGGCGCTCCAATGGTTTCAGCGATTGCATTTTTTGTGGTCTTTTTCTTACTCAATAATTTTGGAGAGAAACTAGCCAAGTCTGGGCAATGGTCTGTGTATGCTGGCATGTGGTTATCTAGCTTATTTTTAATACCTGTAGGCCTATTCTTAACCTATAAGGCAATGCGCGATTCACAGTTGTTCAACCAGGAATTTTACTACCGCTTTTTACAGCCAATTAAGGTAACTTTACAGAAGTACTTTAAAAAATAATCCTATGTCCATTTCATTCAAAAGTAGACGTCAGTTCATCAAACAAACTGGCAAAGCGGGTATTGCCATGGCGAGTATGCCAATCTTACATACCTTAGGCGGGTTACAATTTAGTCAGGAGGTGAATTATATTCAACAGCCTTTACCCTATGCGTACAATGCTTTAGAACCATTCATTGATACAATGACAATGGAGATTCATTATACAAAGCATGCAGCTGGATATACTAAAAATGTAAATGATGCTTGTGTTGCAGAAAAGGTAGATATAAAAACTACATCCATCACCAATTTACTAGAATCCATCTCTAAGTATTCTACAAAAATGCGCAACAATGCAGGCGGTCATTATAACCATGAATTATTTTGGCAAACCATGCAACCTGCTCCAGCTTCAATGCCAACGGGCCAATTTTTAAAAGATATTGAAAAATCATTTGGCGGTTTTGCCGATTTCCAAAAAGCATTTGCAGAAGCTGCAAAAAATAGATTTGGAAGTGGCTGGGCTTGGCTTATTGTAAACGAGAAAGGTCAATTAGCGGTTTGCTCTACACCCAATCAAGACAATCCAGTAATGGATATTGCAGAAATAAAAGGATATCCTTTGTTAGGATTAGACGTTTGGGAGCATGCTTATTATTTGAAATACCAGAATAAGAGAGTAGATTATATATCCAATTGGTGGAATCTTGTCAACTGGAAATTTGTCGAGAATAGATACAACCCATCCAAATTCTAATTCATTCATAATTGATTTCAATTGCAAGCAGCTAAACAGAATTTAAAAATACAGTTCTATGTCACTACTTTGAGTGTCATTCTATTTGTATTGAAGTTTGTCGCCTATTTCATGACCCATTCACTCTCGGTATTATCCGATGCACTAGAGAGTATTGTGAATGTATTAGCTGGCGCTATTGGACTATATAGTTTATACGTTGCATCTAAACCCAAAGACAAGGAGCATCCTTATGGTCATGGTAAGGCAGAATTTATTTCTGCTGCATTTGAAGGAAGCTTAATTATTGCAGCTGGTTTAATTATTTTTTACGAATCTATCAGTGCAATTTTTAAACCCTCAGAATTACATAGCCTAGACAATGGCTTGTGGGTTTTGCTTGTTACCGCTTTTTTAAATTTATTTGCCGGTTTGATTGCAAAGAAAATGGGCAAGAAAAATAATTCACTTGCATTGTCATCAAGTGGACAACATTTAATTTTAGACAGTTTTACCACATTTGCAGTCTCTATAGGCATTGGGATTGTTCTACTCACCAATATCACTGGCATTGATGCGATACTAGCCATCTTAATGAGCTTTTGGATTATTTATAATGGCTATAAGATTATTAGAGCGTCCCTAGCTGGCATTATGGACGAAGCCGATCTAGCTTTATTAGAAGAAGTGGTGAGCGAACTGAATAAAAACAGGAATATACAATGGGTTGACCTACACAATTTAAGGGTCATTAAATATGGTAGCTTAATGCATATTGACTGCCATCTTACTGTGCCTTGGTTTTTAAATGTAAACGATGCACACCAAGTAGTAGAAGAATTTACAAATTTAATAAAGGGTAAATTTGGAGCGAGCATTGAATTTTTTGTACATACAGATGGATGCATGCCCTACAGTTGTCCCATATGTTTAGCAGAAAATTGTGCACAAAGAAAAGCGCCTTTTGAACAAAAATTAGACTGGACGATTGAAAATGTATTATCAGATTTAAAACATCAATTAGCATAAATAAGTATCATAAAAATTTCTTAAAAAATAATTATAGCATATGAACGCATGGAAGGCATTTCAAGAAGCAAATAAAGATCGTTTTTTACAAGAGTTATTGGATTTATTACGCATACCAAGTGTAAGTGCAAAATCAGAGCACAATGGTGACATGCAAGCTTGTGCAAAAGCAGTCGCAACATCTTTAACAGATGCTGGGGCGCAAGTTGTACATATCTATGAAACGGAGGGACATCCAATTGTCTATGGCGCAATCATTGTTGATCCAAGCTTCCCAACAGTATTAGTTTACGGACATTATGATGTTCAACCTGCTGATCCATTAGAACTATGGAAGAGTGGTCCATTTGAGCCAACCATTATTGATGGGAAAATTTTTGCCCGAGGTGCTTGTGATGACAAAGGACAATTTTATATGCATGTAAAGGCCTTAGAGATGATGACTAAGACCAATACTATGTGCACCAATATTAAATTCGTGATTGAAGGTGAGGAAGAAATTGGAAGTCCAAATTTGGCGACTTTTGTAAAAGCAAATAAGGAATTATTAAAAGCAGATGTGATATTGATTAGCGACACCGCCATGATCAGTATGGACAACCCATCTATCGATATTGGTGTGAGAGGTTTAAGTTACATTGAAATAGAAGTGACTGGGCCCAATAGAGATTTACACAGTGGTGTGTATGGTGGTGCAGTGGCAAATCCAATTACAATCTTATCAAAAATGATTGCTGCTTGTCATGACGAAAATAACCATATCACCATCCCTGGATTTTATGACGACGTAATTGAATCTACCCCTTCTGAGCGCGCAAAAATGGCTGAAGCCCCTTTTGATTTAAATGAGTTTAAGCAAGATTTAGGGATTGCCAATGTCTGGGGCGAAAAAGGCTTTAGCACCAATGAAAGAACCGGTATCAGACCAACATTGGAAGTCAATGGCATTTGGGGTGGATACACAGGAGAAGGCGCAAAAACAGTTTTGCCTTCCAAAGCCTTTGCTAAAATTTCATGCAGATTGGTGCCAAATCAATCTTCTACAGTCATCACGGAGAAAGTGTTGAATTATTTTAAATCTATTGCGCCGGATAATGTAACTGTTACTGCATTTGAGCACCATGGTGGTGAACCATATAGCACACCTATTGATTCTCACGAATACCAAAGTGCAGCGAAAGCCATTGCAAAAACATTTGGCAAAGACCCTATTCCAGTTAGGGGAGGTGGAAGCATTCCTATCTGTTCCTTATTTGAACAGGAACTTGGTTTGAAAATTGTATTCATGGGATTTGGCTTGGACAGTGATAATTTACATAGCCCTAATGAAAAATACGATATCGTCAATTTCTACAAAGGCATTGAAACCATCCCTTATTTTCATCAATTCTTTGCCGAAAAAAAATAAGGATACATGAGTACGTCTGAAGTCAAGAAAGAAAAATTAAGACTCGATAAATATTTGTGGTCCATCCGTGTATTCAAGTCAAGAAGTATGGCTACAGAAGCCATTGACAAAGGGCGTGTTAAATTAAATGGAGAAAGTATAAAAGCTTCTCGCAATGTGGTGATTGGTGATGTTTATGAAGCCAGAACAGAACATAAGAACTGGATATTAAAAGTGACCCAACTACTAGATGGCCGAGTTGCTTATGCAGAAGCCATAAAGTATTATGAAGATTTAACGCCAGTAGAAGAATTAGAAAGAGTAAGGCAAGTTGCAGCTACATTTCAAACCGGGAAGCGCTTGAGTAAGATTGGGCGACCTACTAAAAAGAACCGCCGAGATTTAGGCGATTTTTTGGACTAATCTCAATTATCTTTGTAGCATGACCATTGAAATTCTTACAGTACTTCCAGAACTACTTGAAAGCCCCTTTGCGCATAGTATTATGAAACGCGCTCAAGAGCGGGGGCATCTTCATATCAAGTTACATCAATTAAGAGACTGGGCTATTAATAAACACGGACAGGTGGATGATTACCAATATGGTGGTGGTGCAGGCATGGTGATTATGTGTGAGCCTCTCGCCAATGCCATTGATGATTTACAAAAAGAAGGCGGTGCATTTGATGAAATTATTTTTGTCACACCAGATGGTAAAAGATTTGAACAAAAAGATGCCAATACTTTATCCTTAAAAAATAGAATCCTAATTATTTGTGGTCACTATAAAGGCATTGATCAAAGAATTAGAGATATGTATGTGACGCAAGAGATTTCAATCGGCGACTATGTTTTGAGTGGAGGCGAATTAGCTGCTGCTGTCATAATAGATGCAGTAGGCAGATTAATCCCTGGCGTATTAAATGATGAAACCTCTGCATTGACAGATTCTTTTCAGGATAATTTATTAGCCCCACCTGTATTTTCCAGACCAGCGGACTTTCGTGGATTAACTGTCCCTGAGGTATTATTACAAGGTGACCCAAAAAAAGTGGACCAATGGAGATCAGAACAGGCGTTGATAAGAACTAAGCAAAGACGACCAGATATACTTGATAAAGACTAAGTAGGTTTTTATTAAAACACATAATACCCCGTTTATAACAAAATATCCCTCTTTTTCATTTAATATTTGCATCTTTGACAGTCCAAAAAATATTGATGAAAAGAACTGTCCAATTTTACGCTATCCTTACATATTTGCTACTTGTTCAATCTGCAATAGGGCAAAATATAGCCCCCAATCAGAAAGATTTTAAACTGACGATCAAACCTGCGAAAATGACTATTCAATTGGATGGTGTCATGGACGAAGCGGCATGGAATACGGTACCGGCTGTGACTGATTTTAAAAAGAAATTTCCAAATGATATCGGTGCTGCCAAAAAACAAACAGAAGTCAAAGTTTTATACGATGATAAAAATATCTATTTTGGATTTAAAGTATACGATAGTGGAATAGCAATTACTAAGAGTTTAAAGAGAGACGTAGGGCATGACGGCATGGATGGTGTAGGGGTCATTTTGGATCCAACCAATCAACAGACCAATGGCTTTTATTTTGTACTGAGCACATTGAATGTGCAATCAGAAGATCAATTGACAGGAAATAGTGAAGCGGGAATAAGTTATAGCTGGGATACTAAATGGTTTTCAATGACCAAGGACTATGGTAATTATTGGATTGCTGAGATTGCGATTCCACTAAAGTCTATTCGGTATGATGCTGAAAATAAAAATTGGGGCGTCAACTTTGTACGTATTGATGCGAAAAACTTTGAATATAGTACTTGGACTAAAGTAGCTACTAATTTTAAATCTTACGACCTTGGATTAACAGGATTAATGCAATGGGAAGATAAACCTCCTGTTAGCTCAAATAACGTTATTCTATTGCCCTATATCACTGGTGGCGCTTCTGATGATAAACAACTAGATCAAACAAACACTACTGGCAATGCAGGATTTGATGCAAAAATTGCATTGAATTCTTCTTTGAATCTTGACTTAACAGTGAACCCCGACTTCTCTCAAGTAGAAGTAGATAACCAAGTGACCAATCTTACCAGGTTTAGTATTTTCTTACCAGAGAGAAGGGCATTCTTTTTAGAAAATGCAGATCTATTTGCTGGCTTTGGCATCCCTCCTATTCGACCATTCTATTCAAGAACCATTGGCTTAGATAAAAATGGAAATAAAATTCCTATTCTATTTGGCGCAAGACTTTCTGGTAATTTATCTCCTGATGTAAGAATAGGTGCCATGAATATGCAAACAGGAAGGCAAGGTGATTATGCACCTGAAAATTTTTCGGCATTTACATTGCAAAAAAGAGTTTTAAAAAGATCCATGATTAAAGGCTACTTTTTAAATCGTGAAAATTTTATTTCAGTAGAAGAGGAGAAAAAGAATCCATTAGATAAATACGGCAGGAACGCAGGTGTGAGTTTTAATTACTCTAATCCTTCTGGTAGTCTAGGATATTGGGCCAATTACAATATGTCTATCAAGCCAACCATCAAAGACCTGAACAATTACTACGAAATAGGTGTAAATTATGATACTCGAAAATTTGGATTTGTAATTGACTTAGCCAACGTGGGTAAGAACTATTATACGGACATGGGATTTGTTCAAAGAATAGAAAACTATGATGCCCTTCGAGATACCGCAATTAGAGTCGGATATAAACATATTTTTTCAGAGATTTCTTACAATGTTTTACCAACAAATGGTAAGATTGGCAGGATTGAGGCATCTGCTCAGAATTCAATTATTTTTAATCCAGACAATAGTTTTAACGAATGGGAAAGTTCTCTTAATATCAAAACAGATTTTAAAAACGCATCTAATTTAAAATTAGCTTTAAGTAATAATATTACCAACCTGCTTTTTGCTACCAGCTTTACAAATGGCGAACCTCTCCCAGCAAAACAGTATCAATATGCAAAATTTGGGATTGGATATAGTTCTGACATGAGGAAATTATTTGGATGGTCATCTGAAATTTCGTTTGGACAGTTTTACAATGGAACGGTACAAAGTGTGGGAGCAGGCATTAACTGGAGAAGTCAACCCCATCTTAACTTACGCTTAAATGCGCAGTTCAATGATATTCAATTACCTGGTGTATATGGTAGTAAGCAATTATTTTTAGTAGCTCCCAGAATTGAATATAATTTTAATACCAAATTGTTCTGGACCACTTTTATTCAATACAATACACAGAGCAATAATTTCAACATTAATAGTAGGCTACAATACCGCTACAAACCAATGAGTGACTTCTTTTTAGTCTATACAGATAATTATTTTACAGACCCTTTATTTAAAAATAAGAATAGAGCGCTTATCTTTAAGCTTAGTTATTGGTTTTAAATCATTTACCTAAGCAATAATATGCATACAACCACCATTCAAGGTCAGTACGTTGACATTTTGAATAAACGTATTTATCCAGCAACTGTATTGATTCAAGAAGGGATCATTGTATCCATCACTGAATGTAAAGAAGCCCCAAATCAATTTATTTTACCAGGTTTTATAGACAGCCATGTACATATTGAAAGCAGTATGCTTGTACCTAGCTCATTTGCAAGACTCGCAGTGGTACATGGCACCATTGGCACCATCAGTGATCCACATGAGATTGCGAATGTGTGTGGATTAGAGGGCGTGCAATACATGATTGACAATGGAAAAAAAGTGCCCTTTCATTTTTTCTTTGGTGCACCAAGCTGCGTGCCTGCAACAGAATTTGAAACAGCCGGTGCAGTAATTGATAGTGAAGCAATAACAAAGCTCTTAGCTTCTCCAGATATTTTTTATTTAAGTGAAATGATGAACTTCCCTGGTGTCTTGCATCAGGATATAGAAGTGATGCAAAAAATAAAAGCGGCACATGCAATTGGCAAGCCCATTGACGGCCATGCACCTGGGCTAATGGGTGATTTAGCAAAACAATATATAGCAGCGGGGATTAGCACCGACCACGAATGTTTTACCATCGAGGAAGCGGTAGATAAATTAAGTTTTGGAATGCATATATTAATTCGTGAAGGAAGTGCAGCCAAAAATTTTGAAGCTTTGTATGAATTAATAGATGATCATCCTAAAAAAGTGATGTTATGTAGTGATGATAAACATCCTGATAGTTTATTGGAAGGTCATATCAATCAATTATGTGCTAGAGCAGTGGCCAAAGGAATCAATGTATTCAATGTATTAAGAGCTGCATGTATTAATCCAGTCATCCATTATCAATTACCAACTGGATATGCGAGGGTGCATGATCCCGCAAACTTAATATTAGTAGAAGATCTTACAAATTTTAAAGTCATTGAAACTTATATTGATGGGCAATTGGTTGCAAAGGATGGACATTCCTTGATTGAGCCTGTTCAAGCAACAACCATCAATCAATTCAATGCGCACCCAATCGAATTATCAGACCTTCAATTACCTGTTGCAAGTTATCCAAGCAAAGAGGGTATGGTTCCAGTGATACATGCAATAGATGGACAATTGATTACGAATTTGATTTGGGAAACGCCGACAATCAAAGACATTGAAATCATTGCAGATATAGAAAAAGACGTCTTAAAAGTAGTGGTATACAATCGTTATCATGCAGCTAAACCCAAAATAGGACTCATACAGTCCTTTGGATTTAAATCGGGCGCCATCGCTTCTACCGTGGCGCATGATAGTCACAATATTATTGCTGTTGGTGTAGAGGATGAAAGTATTTTAAAAGCAATCAACTTAGTAGTGCACGAAAAAGGGGGGATCAGTTGTGTACAAGGGGAATTGTCAAAAGTGATTGGGCTTCCGGTTGCTGGATTAATGAGCACAGCTGATGCTTATCAAGTAGCAAATGACTATATTGAAATTGATAAAATGGCCAAATCATTGGGGACCCAACTTGGCTCACCCTTCATGACCCTTAGTTTTATGGCCTTATTAGTGATCCCACACATAAAAATGAGTGATCTTGGGCTTTTTGATGGAGACCAGTTTAAATTATATTAATTTTATAGTATTGGCATGGTAACAATACACAATTAAAAAAAGTTTATGGTCATTGACTTAAGCAAGCATCATAGTTTACTAAATCATTGGGTCGCAGAATTAAGAGATGTAAATCTGCAAAATGACAGAATGCGTTTTAGAAGAAATATAGAACGTATTGGCGAAGTGGCTGCCTATGAATTAAGCAAGACCTTGCATTTTAAAAAGGCTGATGTCATTACCCCATTGGGTATCGCCTCAACTTCATTACTAGAAGAACAACCAGTATTGGCGACTATTCTAAGAGCAGGCCTGCCACTACACCAAGGTATGTTGAACTATTTTGATAAAGCAGATAATGCATTCATTTCGGCCTACAGAAAACATCATCCAGATGGCAGTTTTGAAATAAGTCTTGAATATTTAAGCTGCCCTGATTTAAATAATCGAGTTTTAATTTTATGTGACCCCATGTTGGCTACCGGCGCATCTTTAGTGGAGACCATTCAAGCAATACAAAAAACATATACCCCATCACAAATTCATATTGTTGTGACCATCGCTAGTCAAAAGGGAATTGAGTATGTAGAAAAAGAGTTAGGTGCCGATATTCCAATTTGGTGTGCTGCTATCGATCCTATTTTAAATGACAAAAGTTATATCGTCCCAGGTTTAGGAGATGCTGGTGATCTTGCCTTTGGCACTAAAATGCAATCATAGATCCCAGTTCATTCGTATCTTTATCCTAAATACGAAGCATTGCTAAAAGAATTGATTTTATCCATACGCGCTTACTTTTTAGCCCACCAATTTGTTTTAGAACATAAATTATGGAAGTGGATGGTTTTGCCTGGAATCATCTACACCACTTTGTTAGTCATAGGCATGAACTATTTTGGACAAACTTCAAGTTTTTTCATTGAATCTATCATCTTAAAGACTGGCCTAAAAGCATTCATAGACAGTCTGAATAGCAATTGGCTCGGTTTTTTTATTACCATGGGTAGTTTCTGGCTTTGGTTTACATTACTTCTTTTTTACTTTGCCTTATTCAAGTATGTTTTTTTAATATTTTTTGCGCCGCTATTTGCTTATTTACATTTACGTATTGTTTCGATTCAGCAATCAATTCCATTTAAATTGAATAAGGAAGACTATTTTAAATTGGTCATGAGGTCTGTTGTAGTCAATTTAAACAATATGCTTTGGCAGACAGTTTATCTAATACCCATTGTCTTGGTTTGTACATTGCCTGTTGTGGGTTGGTTTACACCATTGTTTACTATTTTAATGGAAAGCTATTTTTTAGGATTTGCAATGATGGATTTTGGATTGGCTACAGAAAAACATAACAGAAATTTTGCCGCAGCTTATGTAAATGGACATAAAGGCTTTCCGATAGGAAATGGTATTGTTTTTTATCTTTTACATTTACTCCCAATCATTGGATGGATCACTGCTCCATTTTATGCACTAGTTGCCGCGCATTTGAATACACAAGAAATTAAAGACACTGAATAATGAAGGAAGCTTTAGGAAAAGTATTGTTATTGCCTATGTTATTGCATGAAGAAGGCTGGGAAGCGCTTCCAAAAGATGTGGCGGTTTGGATTCAATCATGTGATGCATTTTTTGTGGAAAATGAAAAAACAACCAGAAGGTTTTTTAAAAAAGTATGGAAAGAGATGGTGATCGACGACTATCAGTGGTTCCCTATTCACCAAGTAGAAGTAACACAGATAGACGTATTTTTACAACTTTTAAAATCAGGCAAAACGATTGGCATTGTTTCAGAAGCAGGCTGTGCAGGGATTGCAGACCCAGGACAAATCTTAGTTAGCGCAGCACAAAAATTAGGCGCGATAGTGAAGCCCTATATGGGCCCCTCTTCCATCCTACTATCTTTAATGGCAAGTGGTTTTAATGGACAAGGTTTTACTTTTAATGGGTACCTCCCAATTGATGCGGCTGAAAGAAAAAAGAAGATGCTACAATTAGAACAAATCGTCCACAGCAGTAGCATTGCACAATTGTTTATTGAAACACCCTATAGAAATAATCAGTTATTAGAAGCCCTCCTTCAAACATGCCATCCTAACACGCAACTATGTATTGGTGTGGACATCACTGGCCCAAAAGAATCCATCAAAACAGCTACCCTTCAATATTGGAAAAATAATAAGCCAGAATTACATAAGCGACTTGCTATTTTCATTTTAGGAAAATAAGTATTTACCGAAATAATTTGAGATTGTTTTTGCACTATGATTGCAGATGCAACAGAAATTAATATTATGGAGGGCATCGAATCCTATTTTTTTTATTTGTTGTTACTTTTTAATTGGCTTTTTAGCCTTTAAATCTTGCAAACAATATTGGCCCATACTAGCTCAAACTACAATACTTGTTCTGGTATGCATTTCATGTATTGGTTTATGCATGGTGCATGTATTTCAATATAAACTAAAGGCGCTAAAAATAGTGCCAACAATCCTATTGCTATTTTGGGGTGCCCTAGTGGTACAGTATCATGCTAGTAGTTCATTTTTGAGTGAAATGGTATCAGCGCAATGGGTGATTGAAGTCAGACAATACTTTATATCAAAAATTGATCATTCTTTTGCCGACCCTGAATCCAATGCATTTGCCAAGAGCTTATTATTTGGCACAAAATCGGAGATGTCCCCAACCCTTAAATCAGCATACCAACAACTTGGCATTTTGCATATCATAGCTATCAGTGGCATGCACCTAGATATTTTATTTAAATTGTTAGAAAAAGGCACCCTTTGGTTGCCCAATAAAAATTGGGCAAGATGGACAAAACTGATCAGCCTACTTGTAATTGTATGGTCCTATACACTCATAGCGCATGCTGGACCATCGGTGGTTAGAGCGAGTTTATTTTTTAGTACCCTATTGATTGGTCGATTTTTTTACCTTAATATATTTTCACTCAACACAATTAGCATTGGCATTCTCCTAGTATTGCTATACAATAGTCAAATTATCACTGGTATTGGCCTGCAGCTTTCCTATGCAGCAGTAGTGGGAATCCATTTTCTTTATAAGCCGCTCTTGCAATTACTACCCATGGACAACCGATTGCTGCAAATTGCATGGAGTAATCTGGCCATCTCTATCTCAGCGCAGTTAACTACATTACCCATTGTATTGTATTATTTTCATTCAAGTTGTAGTTTATCCATTATTGGCAATTTCTTATTTGTACCATTAAGTAGTCTCTTATTATACGCATTATTGATATGGTTAGTCTTGCCTAATATCCAAGTGGTTCATACACTCATTGCAAAAGGAATTGGCTGGTATATCAAAACGATGAATGGAAGCATCCGACTGCTTTTTCAGTACTTGCAAATAGAGGATCGTCATTATGACTTAGGCATAGCAGGACTATTGTATTATTATTTTTGCCTATTTGTGGGTCTATATTGGCTTTCTAATAAGTCCCCAAAAAGTATATTGCTGCTCCTTTTTGGGACTTGTGTATATAGTAGCATAAAGTTATTCAGTCTTTAACCCATTTTGTGGAAAATCCGAGCAAGACAAAAATCCAGAAGCTCGTACCTTTACATATGGACAAGAAAATACAATCAGCACTCATCTCTGTTTTTTACAAAGATGGTTTAGAACCATTGGCTAGAACACTCCACCAACACAATATCACGATCTACTCTACAGGAGGAACACAACAATTTTTAGAGGATTTAGGCATCCCATGTGTAGCTGTTGAGTCTGTGACTGGATACCCTTCTATTTTAGGTGGGCGTGTAAAAACCTTACACCCTTCTGTTTTTGGGGGCATTTTAGGAAGAAGATATGAGGCACAGGATTTAAAAGAAATGGAAGAATTTAAGATACCTGCGATTGACCTTGTCATTGTTGATTTATACCCATTTGAAGAAACATTAAGGACCACGACCGAAGAGAAAGCAATCATCGAAAAAATTGATATTGGAGGCCCTTCAATGATTAGAGCTGCGGCAAAAAACTTTAGAGACTTAACTGTACTTGCTGCAAAAGACGATTATGCAGTATTGAATAAAATATTAATAGACCAAGCTGGAAGCACTAGCTTAGATCAAAGAAAAGCTTTTGCTGCAAAAGCTTTTGAAGTAGTAATGCATTATGATATTGCCATTAGCAATTATTTTAATCCAGCTACAAGTAAGACATTGCGTTATGGAGAAAATCCACATCAAGTAGCAAATTTCTTTGGTGATTTAGATGCTTGGTTTACACAATTAAACGGAAAAGAATTATCCTATAATAATTTAGTGGATGTAGATGCAGCCATTGCACTCATCCAAGACTTACCTAATACTAGTTTTGCTATTATCAAGCATACCAATGTCTGTGGTGTGGCGCAAAGAGCTAGTGTATTTGCAAGTTGGGAAGCTGCATTGGCTGGAGACCCGGAGAGTGCGTTTGGTGGCGTATTAGTGACCAATGGCACCATCGATAAAGCCACTGCAGAAGCTATTCAAGAACTATTTTTTGAAGTATTGATTGCCCCTGCATACGATGCAGAAGCATTGAGCATTTTAACTACAAAGAAAAATAGAATCTTACTTGAAACAAAGCCAGGTATTCATTTTCATCCAACACAAAAAAAATCAATCCTGAACGGAAGTCTTGAACAAGGCTTAGATACTGGAAATTATACCAATTGGGAGGAAGTAGGTGCAAGACCTTGTACCGAAACCGAAAAAGCAGATTTACTTTTTGGCAATATCATTTGCAAACATTTAAAGAGCAATGCGATTGCCTTGATTAAAAATAAGCAGCTGGTTGGAAAGGGCTGTGGGCAAACATCTAGAATCGATGCATTGAGACAAGCCATTGAAAAAGCGAAGCAATTTAATTTCGAATTGAAAGGAGCAAGCCTTGCATCTGATGCTTTTTTCCCTTTTGATGATTGTGTAAAAATTGCACATGAAGCGGGCATCGAAGCATTCATTCAACCAGGAGGTTCTTTAAGAGATAAAGATAGTATTGCATATTGCCAAGCAAGTGGTTTAGCCATGGTGATGACAGGGCTTAGACATTTCAAACACTAAGCTTACATAATGGCCAATCAAAATAAAGCCTACTTTGCCTTAGCCGTTACAAGTATTATATGGGGCACCACTTGGGTCGCAAGCAAGATGGGTATTAGTCATATGCCAGCATTTGAATTAACAAGCATCAGACAATTTTTAGGTGGCTCCTTGTATGTAAGTTTCTTTTTAATTAAAGGTGAAAAAATACCGACCAAGCAACAATTTCTTTGGTTATTGGGCATGTCACTATTAATGTTTGTTTCGTCCAATGGGATTGCTACTTATGGCTTACAATTTATCACAAGTGGACTAGCTGCCTTGATTGCAGCTTTGTATCCATTATCTGTTGTATTGATTGAAAGGTATTATTACAAAGCAATTGAGATCACACCCAAAACCTTGATTGGTTTATGCCTTGGATTATTAGGCATTGGTTTTATTTTTTATAAAGACAGTTTAAACTTTCATGGGAGTCAATATATTGTAGGCGTTGGATTGTCATTTTTAGCTATGATTACATGGAGTATTGGATCAATTATTATTTCAAGAACTAAAATCAAGATCAACGCTTACAATTCAATTGGATGGCAGATGTTGATTAGTGCCTTCATCATGGGTACGATCACCATCATTAGTGGAGACTATGTCCCTTTACATCAAATTCCTACTATCTCTTGGGGTGTCATTATATACATGGTGATTGGAGGATCCGTATTTGCATTTATCTCTTTCATCTATAGCATGAAGCATTTAAAATCTTCTATTGCATCCTTGTATGCCTATATCAATCCAATTGTGGCCATATGGGTGGGTTCTCTTTTATTAAATGAGCATATGACCTGGAATAATATTGTAGGGACCATTTGTACCTTAATTGGTGTATACTTAGTCAACAAGAGCTTGAAGGATCAAAAGGATCCTGTCCATGCAATTTCTGATGCAGATGGCATGTAAATAAAATCAAGCGTAGGAATTGCGTAAGATTTACTTTTTATTTTTTTCTTTCCAAAGTTGATTGAATGTCTTAGTAGTAAATTGTAAAGGGGATCTTTGCTTCGCCCACCCTTTAAAAATTTTATTGACCACCCAATTTTTAATGGTTGCATTGCCTTGGTTCATTAACAATCGATTCATGGATGCTTGTTTCCAAATCTTCCATGCAAATTCTTCGGAAAAATTACTTTCACCAGCTACGACCGACTCCCTTCTATTTTCTAGTAAAAGTTCGTGCAAATTAATTTTAACAGGGCATACAGCAGTGCAGTTGCCACATAAGCTCGATGCAAAACTCAAATGTTTATAATCGTGCATGCCTCTTAAATGAGGTGTGATCACACTTCCAATTGGACCACTATAAGTTGTCTCATAAGCGTGTCCTCCGATATTCTTATAGATTGGGCAAGCGTTTAAACAAGCACCGCAACGAATGCAATAAAGTGCTTCCCTACTTTTTGCATTCGCTAATAAATTAGTCCTGCCGTTGTCTAATAAAATCACATACATCTCCTCAGGACCATCTGCTTCATCTGCTTGTTTAGGCCCACTGATAATACTATTGTACACGGTGACTTGCTGGCCCGTACCATAAGTAGATAACAAAGGCCAGAGCAATCCTAAATCAGTGACAGAAGGAAGTACTTTTTCAATACCTACTATCACAATATGTGTTTTTGGAAAAGCAGCAGATAGCCTGGCATTCCCTTCATTTTCTGTTAATGCAATACCGCCAATATCTGGCAAAATAAAATTAGCACCAGTGACACCAATTTCTGCTTGTACATATTTTTCTCTCAAATTTCTTCTTGCCACAAGCGTCATTTCTTCTGGCGTCATATTGATATCTGTGCCCAATTTCTCAGCAAACAATTTGGCTACATCCTCTTTGCTTTTATGCATTGCAGGCGTCACAATATGATAAGGCGCTTCGCCATCGAGTTGTTGGATATACTCTCCTAAATCTGTTTCAACAGATTCAACGCCGATGGATTCTAAGTAAGTATTCAAGTGGATCTCCTCCGTCACCATACTCTTGCTTTTCACCAAAGTTTTACATTCTTTTTTCTTACAGATAGACCCAATAAAATCAAGTGCTTGCTCGCTATCTTCTGCCCAAAAAACTTTTGCCCCTCGCTTGGTAATCTGTTCCTCAAATTGGGTTAAATATAAATCCAAGTGCTCAATAGCCTCCCATTTGATATTTTTTGCTTGAGATCTTACTTTTTCTAAATCAACAAATTGCATTTTACCCTTTGGTACAACAGCATCATATTTACCAATATTAAAATTGATTTTTTTTCTGTGTTCCGTATCGAGGGCCTTCTCGCTACTAATTTGATCAAATGATGCTGAGTAAATACTTTCCATGCAGACTTATTTTTTCGCTAAATGTTTTGCTGATGCTTCTAATGCTTCGTAAAATTCATCACCATACTTTCTAATGATTGACTCTTTTAAAAAAACATAAGCGGGTACTTTCAATTTAACCCCAAGATTACAGCCTGCTTTGCACAAGTCCTCTCTTGGTTCATAGTTCATGTATTCAATGGATGGATCAGACTTGCTTTGTTGTATTTTAATGGGAAATAGATGACAGCTAATTGGCTTTTTCCAAGAAATTTTGCCATCATTATAAGCTTGTTCAAAAGCACATTTAATGATATTTTTTTCATCTTTGTATCCGTAGGCACAAATGCCACCATTAATTGTAGGTGTGACCCAGCCAAACTCTCTATCATATAAATATGGACCCACGGTTTCCACTTCTTTGATCCCACGCTTGGTCATATAGGGTTTAACAGTTTCGTAAAACTGCTTCACATATTCTTTTTCTTGATTGTCTAATGGCGCACCAGCATCACCATCCTCGCAACAGCCACCTTTGCACTTTGTTAAATCACAAACAAATTGCTCTTCTATTACTTGGTCACTCACTAAAACTTGGTCAATTATAATCATACAAAAAAGGTTAGCACAAAGGTATTACTAAATGATTAAGATTTCCAATGAAAGGTCTGCACAAGCTGTTTTAAATCTTGGTACAAAAAATCAATCACTGGTGCGAGTGAGTCTGCATTGGGCGTGGTATCAAAATAAAGCGCAGCCCTAAAGAAATGACGACTAGAATCCGTAATAAAGAATTGATAAGGACTTGCTACGTCTCCACCCAGATGAAAAAATACACCTGGAAGCCCAATTGGATTTTCAAAAGCGGAATCTTCAATGAAACTAGCTTTATTGGAATGGTTATTGGCAAAATTATAAGCATCGCGAACCAATACATCCAATTTGTCTTTTTGTACCGCATTGTAGCTAATGTATAAAGTCGCATTCAGTGTAGGAAATTGGAGGTTCATCCAGCCTGCTTTTGACTGATCTAATCCCATACTGGATACCTTTTTATCCACGACTGCATAGGAAGGAATATCAAAAGCATAAGGCAGACCATTGACTGCGTTAGATAGGTATACTTTGTTAGGAAGGGTGATTGCAGGGTAGCCAGTCTGTTTTGGCGTAAATCTTGAATTACAAGCAGTAAAACCAATCGTTGCCATGATGGATATAATGAAAAAGAATTTATACATTTTCTTGGCTAATAGAAGTGATGGGGGTAATGATGGATTGAACTTTATGAATTCGATTTTTCTGTATATCTAGCGCAGTAAAACTGAATTGCTTGTACTTTACCACTTGTTGTACTGTCGGAAATTCTCCAGCCAATTCTAATATCAATCCAGCCACGGTATCACTCTCTCCCTTCACGGCATCGAAGAAATTGGTTGGAATATCAATAAAATTACAGAAATCAATAATGGCTGTCTTGCCTTCTATGATATAATGAAAATCATCAATTTTTTTGATCATAGATTCTTCTTCATCAAATTCGTCTTTAATGTCCCCAACAATTTCTTCTAAAATATCTTCTAAAGTAATGATCCCGCTGGTTCCTCCAAATTCATCCACTACAATTGCAAAGTGGATGCGCTTAGATTGAAATTCTTTCAATAAATCTTCGATCATTTTTTGTTCATGAACAAATAAAGCAGGACGAATTAGTTTTTGCCATTGATAAGATGCTTCTTCTTGTAAATGCGGAATTAAATCCTTGGTATGAATGATGCCAACAATGGTATCAAGGTCTTCCTTATACACTGGGAATCGGCTATAATTATGCTCTTTCACACTTTCCAGTAATGCATTATAGGTAATGTTGTCTTCCACACCATATACGTCTAGCCTGGTTTTCATGATTTGACGAACCGTGATATTCCCAAATTTCACAATCCCTTTTAAGATTTTCTTTTCGCTGTCCAAATGATTTGGAGAAGTGGTTAATTCAATCGCATGGTCTAATTCCTCCATACTATAGGTATTGCCTGTGTCTTTTTGTGCTAATTTTTTTTCAATCAAATTGGTGTATTTCACCATTTGACCACTCATTCTAGAAAAAATAAAATAGACCACTTGAATGATACCCCCAAAGTCTTGTGCGAATCGAATATTGTTTTGGGTCGCCATCACTTTGGGCATGATTTCGCCAAAAAATAAAAGCATTAATGTCACTGCTAAAACTTTTATAATAAATTCAATTCCTGGAACAGGTATTTGGTCAAATAGAAATAGATCGTCTATCAAAATATTTGAAACAAGGATAATGCAAATATTAATAAAGCTATTTGCAATTAACATGGAAGTCAACAATTTTTTTGGATTCTCTAATAGGTCAACAATTCTTTTGAGTGGTTTGTGATTTTTTGTTTTTAATACTTGGATGTCTTTGTACGACAAAGAAAAAAATGCCACTTCAGATCCTGCAATTGCAAAAGATAAAAAAAGTAAAGTAAATAGAAGTAAAAGCAAACCAGCATCCTGTTGCATTTTTGAAATATCAAAATAAGTGGCTGCTAAAAATATAAACTTACTCGAGTGCGCTTCCATGGTGGAAAGTTACTAAAAAATCATTAACGATTTTTGGAAATGCATATTTTGACAACTGCTTAGGCTTTACCCACAAAGCATTTTGAAGCATTTTAGGCATTTTTGATAATTCAATACAAATAAAGCGCGCTTCGATGGTTTGATGTGTTAAAACCTGCTTAAACAATTTAGGTTGTTGATTGACACCAATATACTTCCATTGTTTTTTGGGCAGCCCAAATTGATTTTTTAATACCGCCTCTAAATAGCTGTCAGAAAATACAGCCATACGGTCTTGTTCCAAAACATAAAACTGAAATAATCCATTCCACACATCTCCTTCGCCTCTTTGTTGCAACATCCAAGTCCCATTAAAATTGAAACAGAAAAAATCAAAATGTCTTTTCTTTTTAGTGATGCGTTTTATTTTAACCGGTAATTGATTGACTTTGTTTACATTAAATGCTACACATTTAGATGACAAGTTACAAGCAACACAGTCTGGATTACTTGGAGTACAGACTGTCGCACCAAAATCCATGATAGCTTGATTATAAGCGCCTGGTTGATCTTTTGCAAGGTGTTGATTTGCAAGTGTATTAAATAATGTAATGCCTTCTTTTGTATCCGTAGGAGTTGAGATGCCGTGAAATCTTGCAAGCACTCTAAACACATTTCCATCCACCACAGCATAGGGTAAATTAAATGCAAAAGAAGCAATGGCTGCAGCAGTATAAGGACCAATTCCTTTTAGTGCTAGAAGCCCCTCATAGGTGTTTGGAAAAATTCCTTTTGAATGATTTGAGATATGCCTAGCAGTATGCAATAAGTTTCTGCACCTATTATAATAACCCAAGCCTTCCCATAATTTAAAGACTTTTTCGTCCTTTGCCTTTGCTAGATCTTGAATGGTCGGATAGGCTTGAATGAACTTTTCATAGTAGGCTCTGCCTTGATCCACCCTTGTTTGTTGCAGTATCACCTCACTCAACCAAATTTTATAGGGATCGGATTCTCCTTTCCAAGGCATTGAACGATGGTTGGCCGTTTGGTTCCAATAAAGTAACTGTTTTGTAAAATAGGTAGACATTCGACGTAAAATTGCCTAAAAATAGGCAGATCTCCCATTGTTTAATCAGAAAATAAGCGAATTAGTAGGAGTAAAATAGTCATATATTTATATTATATAATATATATAGACTTAAAAATATGTTTATAAATACATAAAAAAAAAGGACTTATCGTTGCAAAAAGTTAAAATTTCATATATTTAAAGTACAAAAACCCCAAAACCAAATTCCATGAGAAAATCTGATCTCATCAATCAAATCTCTGAGAAAACGGGAATTCCTAAAGTGGACGTTCTAGTCACTTTAGAAACCATGTTCAAAGAAGTAAAAGAAAGCTTGGCAAATGGCCAGAATATCTATATTCGAGGCTTTGGCAGCTTTATTACTAAAAAAAGAGCCGCAAAAATTGGTAGAAATATCAAGAAGAATATTGCGGTAGAAATTCCTGAACATTTTATTCCTGCATTTAAACCAGCAAAAGAATTCGTAAACGAGGTGAAAAGCAAACGTAAGTAGTTAACTTTGCAAAAATATTTTTGCATTGAGAAAACCACAGCTTATACTCATCTTGTTAGGGCTACTGCTTTTTAGTGTGCTCTACTTCTTTACTCCTAGATTTTCTACCAAAGAAGCCACCTCTACAAATCAATCAGCTGAAAATCAAGTTGTTACATCAGAATCGATTTTAAATACGGCTAAATTAGCCCTTTCTGAAAGTCAAAAAATATCGTTGCTATCCATTGAAAATCAATTAATTAAAGCAAGCAATGCCCAAGATAGTTTGAAGTCTTATAAAGCATTGATTAAGTTCTGGGCAGACTCTGCGCAAAAACTAGCTCCCTATTTATATTTCAGTTACCGTGCTGCTTTGTTGGAAAATTCTGAAAAAAGCCTCACTTTTGCAGCCCAGCTGTTGGTAGACAATCTATTGACGCCGGATGCACCTCCAGCGCTCCAACCATGGATCGCCGGAAATGCAAAAGTTCTTTTAGAGAAAGCATTGGTAATCAATCCAAAAAATGACTCGGCAAAAATTAATTTAGGTGCCTGTTATTTATTTGGCAACCTATCTGACAATCCTATGCAAGGGATTACTAAGATCAAAGAAGTGGTGGATAAAGATTCAACCAATGCTTATGGTCAATTTATCCTTGCACTTGGAGGTAAAAAATCAGGACAATATGATAAAGCAATTGAACGCTTTTTAACGGTGATCAAAATTCAGCCTAATCATATCGAAGCGATGATTCATTTAGCAGAGTGTTATGAGTTGACCAACCAAAAAGCTTTAGCCATTGAATGGTATACAAGAGTTAGCAATAGCGTGAATATCCCTGAAGCCAAGAAAGCCATCTCCAAAAGAATACAAGAATTAAAGAAATAATATTTTATAACAGAAAAAGAATCGAACATGCCTTGTGGTAAAAAAAGAAAGCGTCATAAAATTGCGACGCACAAAAGAAAAAAACGTTT
>Ga0304730_1000878_pt1 | contig 24301 bp, 24 predicted proteins | sample M_130628_MF_Meta_FD_190474 | JGI IMG/M metagenome (GOLD analysis project Ga0304730, IMG submission 190474) | Freshwater microbial communities from Lake Montjoie, Canada to study carbon cycling - M_130628_MF_MetaG (v2) (version 2) | ecosystem: Environmental > Aquatic > Freshwater > Lake | place...
GGATGGGCAATACCCAATAAGCGTGTGATTGCGGTTTGCATGGAGTTTGTCCTTTACGGCTGAACGCTCAGAGCGTCAGCGTTTGAGATAAGTTGAGGTCGATAGGGCCTACAGCTCGGGCTGAGAAACAGCTTGGCGCCGGTCAGCGTCTGCAGCGTAGTAAAGTCGATATCGTCGGCGATGCGTTGAACCACGAAGCCTTGTGGGGCGACCTCGATTAAAGCGAAATTTGTATAAATTCTGGTAACGCACTTGTGGCCAGTTAACGGATACGCACAACGCTCAAGCAGTCGCGGTGCGCCATCCTTCTGACAGTGCTCCATCAGCACCCAGACGCTGGCCGCGCCCGCTGCAAGGTCCATGGCGCCACCTACCCCAGGTGTTTCTGTTGACAGGCCGGTTGACCAATTGGCCAGATCGCCATTTTCAGCGACCTGAAAGGCACCCAAACAGGCGATATCGATGTGCCCGCCACGTATCATTAAAAACGAATCGCTGTGACTAAAAACTGAGGCACCCTTCAAGAGGGTGAGGTGCGATTTACCGGCACCGACGACATCGTCGTCTTCTTGTCCGGGCTCGGGTGCAGGTCCAAGCCCGAGTAAGCCTTGCTCACTCTGCAGCAACACCTCGCGCCCTGCGGGAATGCAATCCGCGATCATGGTCGGCAAACCGATACCAAGGTTCACGCAGTAACCCTCGGGGATATCTTCTGCCGCGACGCGTGCGATGTCTTTTCTGTTTAAGCCTTTCATTTTTTTATCTCAATGACTCGATCAATGAATACACCTGGCGTGATGATGTGTTCGGGATCGAGTTCGCCTAACTCGACAAACTCGTTAACTTGCGCAATCACGAGTTTTGCTGCGCCGGCCATCGCGGGATTATTCACACGAGCGCCACGGTGATACACCAGGTTGCCCCAACGATCGCCCTGTTTAGCTTGAAGCAACGCCACATCGCCAACAAGTGGTTTTTCAAAAACGTATTCTTGCCCATCGATGAGACGAGTTTCTTTGCCGCGCGCTAACTCGGTACCTGCGGCCGTTCGCGTAAAGAAACCACCGATGCCAGCAGCACCTGCACGAATGCGCTCAGCCAACGTACCCTGAGGCACCAATTCAAGCTCGATCTTACCCGCGCTATACAGTTCATCAAAGATGGTCTTTCCGACTAAGGCGCGTGGAAACGAACAGACCATCTTTTTGACTCGATTGGCTCGCATCAGATCTGCCATGACGTCGGTGCCGGTCGTTGCATTATTCGCCACCAAGGTAAGGTCTTTCACCCCTAAGTCAAAGACGCCGGCCAACAGCTCGGCCGGTCGCCCCGATGTGCCGAAGCCGCCGATCAGCAGCACATCGCCATCCTTGACGCCTTGTACTGCCTGTGCCATTGACTCAACACGCTTGTTAATCATGGCTAATCCAGATCGTTACCGCGCATATCGGCATTGCGGCGCGCACGACGGGCTAAGTCCAACATAACCGAGCCGATGGCGTTAGGATTATCGATTGGCTCAGCTTGAGGCCCGCGATGCCAGCCTTCCATCGCTGCAAGAAAGCCACCACCCAATTCAAACACCCGCGCGGTGACCTCGGAGCTTTCGGCGCTGGCTAACCAGGTGGCAGCGGCGGCGATCCAGCGCGGGTGTCGCAATGCAATTTCTTCGGGCGTGCGCTCACGTAAGCTTTCGGTCATGCGAGTTTGTGCATGCGGGCTAATGGCGTTAACCGTGATCCCATAGCGCTTTAATTCACGGGCGGTGATGATGGTGAAGGCGGCGATCCCTGCTTTGGCTGCGCCATAATTGCTTTGCCCAATGTTACCGAGCAGGCCCGAAAAGGACGTGGTGTTGATGAGCCTGGCGTTCACAGGTTCGCCGGTGAGTTTTTGTTGAGCTCTCCAGTACACCGCGGCATGGTGGCAAGGCGCGAAGGTCCCTTTTAAATGAACCTTGATGACGGCATCCCATTCACTTTCTTCCATGTTGACAAGCATGCGATCGCGAAGAATGCCTGCGTTGTTGATCACGACGTCGAGCTTGCCAAAGTGCTCGACCGTGCTGTGGATCATATGCTCGGCCTCTTTCCACTCAGAGACGTCGTCACAGTTTGCGATGGCCTCGCCACCGGCAGCTTTGATTTCGTCAACCACTTGTTGCGCGGCTGAGGTGTCTCGCCCCAGCCCTTCTCTGGATACCCCTAGGTCATTGACAACGACTTTTGCGCCGCAAGCGGCCAGTTGCAAGGCGTACTCTCGCCCGATTCCACGTGCAGCGCCGGTAACGATTGCGACGCGTCCTTCACATAAGCGGCTCATGATTGACTAGGCTCCTTGAAATATTGATAAGAATGATGAATGGTGAATTGGATAGACATCAGGACAATTGGTGGTGGGCAGAATCGAGGAATGAATCGTGATTAGGTTCATTATGAAAAGAGTGAACAGGATGGTTTTGAGAACACGGATACTTGGCTAGCGCTCAAATCTTGGTGGACGTTTTTCAATAAACGCTTGCGCGGCCTCTTTGTGATCGGCTGTGAGTGTGGCGGTCACATGATTCACGGCTTCTTGATTCAGCGTGTCATCTAAGGTGTTTTGCAAGGCTTGATTTAAATTGTCTTTCATTAGTGCCAAGGCTTGTCGAGGGCCGTTGGCAATTTTTTGGGCGATTGCAGTGACCTCCGGTTCAAGACGGTCGCGCGAAAACAAGGCGGTCAGCATCCCCAACTCATTTGCTTGCTGTGCGTCGAGTGTGGGCGACAGCAGATATAGCTCACGAGCGTTCGCAAAACCGACGATACGCGGTAAAAAGTAATGCCCGCCAAAATCGCCAGGCAACCCGACGTTGATGAAAGCCGTTTTGAATTTTGCCGAATCATCTGCATACCGAAAGTCACAAGCCAGCGCCAAACACAGGCCAGCGCCCGCAGCGGGGCCACGAATCATCGCGATGGTTGGGATGGGCAGAGTGTGAAGCAGCTCGGTAATTTGATTGCGCCGGCGCAAGCGCGCGACCTTTTGCTCGAACGATAGGGTCTCTGCGGGCGAGTTGGCCATACGCGCCACATCGCCACCCGCGCAAAAAGCGTCACCCGCGCCGGTCAACACAATTGCACCGATCTGCCGATTGTCTTTGGCCTCAAGCAGCGCTTGCGCGAGCTGGTCATATAGCTCTGGGCTGAGCGCATTGAGACGCCCTGGCCGATTCATGACGAGCGTCATGACGCCCTCGTGTACTGACCTGAGTAACGGTGATGACTGCTCTGGCATATTGTCTCCGAGTGGTATCTGGGTACCTTTTGCAATAGCTTAGAGCAAAAAATCCTTTTCGGTGAAAAAACAAAAACCACTGCCTAAAGGCGTGGTTTGAATGTTATAAAACCAAGACGAGGCTCACAGCCGACCAGTTCTAATATTTGGTTTAAACCAAAAGCTTCACAGGGACAACATAATGAGTATTAAAGGCAAGGCCTATATCGCTGGGATTTTTGAGCACCCGGCCCGCAAAATCGCAAATATGTCGTTAGCACAGCTACACGCTGAGTGTGCCAAGGGCGCGCTTGAAGACGCTGGCTTGACCATACATGACGTCGACGGTTACTACTGTTCGACCGATGCGCCCGGTAGCCTGGGCGGCATCAATATGATTGATTACATGGGGTTGACGGTTAAGCACTCTGACTCAACCAATACCGGAGGCTCGTCTTACTTGTACTTGGTCGCCCACGCGGCTGAGGCGATTGCGGCGGGCAAGTGCAGCGTTGCCTTGATTACCTGTGCGGGTTTTGGACGCCCAGGCACAATTGTGCGTGATTTGGACACGGCAATCCCAGATACTCCATTTGAAATGCCCTATGGTCCAGTTACGGTCAATTTGTATGCACTTGCTGCAATGCGGCATATGTATGAGTTTGGCACCACGAGTGAACAATTGGCCTGGGTCAAGGTTTCTGCATCGCACCATGCGCAACACAATCCTAACGCGTACTTAAAGAAAGTGGTCACAGTTGAGGACGTTGTGAACTCCCCATTGATTGCAGACCCATTGCATCGTATGGATTGCTGTGTGGTGACGGATGGCGGTGGTGCGGTGATTGTTGTGAGTCCAGAGATTGCTAAAACCTTAAAGCGCCCAGCGGTGAAGTTGATTGGTGCGGGCGAGTCGCCCAAGGGTCAAATGGGCGGCAAAATTGATATTACCTATACTGGGGCCGTACGCTCAGGGCCTATCGCCTTCGCTGAAGCTGGCGTGAAGCCTAGCGATATTAAGTACGCCTCAATTTACGACAGCTTTACGATCACCGTGGTCATGACGCTTGAGGATCTTGGCTTTTGTAAAAAGGGCGAAGGCGGCAAGTTTGTGATGGATGGCAACTTGATTTCGGGCGTGGGCAAATTGCCCTTCAACACGGATGGCGGTGGGATGTGTAACAACCATCCGGTAAACCGTGGCGGCATCACCAAAATCATTGAGGCTGTGCGCCAATTGCGCGGCGAAGCCCATCCCTTAGTGCAAGTTAAAAACTGCGATATTGCCTTGGCGCACGGAACCGGCGGCTCGCTGAGTACCCGTCACGGCAGTGCCACATTGATTATGGAAAGAGAGTAACGCCATGACCACACCCTATCAAGACAGAAAAATCCCTGCCCCGAAGTTGAACTATGGCGATGAGCCTTATTTTGACGCAGCCACTCAGGGCAAGTTGATGCTGAAGTATTGCAACGACTGCAAACAATATCATCACTATCCCCGCGCGCTATGCCCGTTTTGCTTTAGCGATAAAACTGAGTTCAAAGAAGTGAAAGGTAGCGGCACGGTGTATAGCTATAGCATCACTCGCACCTCGGGCCCTGTGCCGTATGCCATTGCCTATGTCACTCTTGATGAAGGTATCACGATGCTGACCAATATCGTCGATTGCGACTTGGATACCATCCGCTGCGGACAAAAGGTTGCGGTGACCTTCAAGCCGAGCGAGGATGGCCCTGCGATCCCAATGTTTAAATTGGTTTGAAGATAAAGGATAACAAATGAGCGATGCGCTTTACACCTATTGGGTCGGCATGGATATCCCCGCCGACACGAGCGCTGCCGATGTTGCAGCGTTTAATGATTTTTACTCGAATGTGCATAAGCCTGAAGTGTTAGCTGGCAACCCCGGCTTTTTGCGTGGGCGCCGTTACGAGCTTGCGCAAGACGACACGCGCGGTGAGCGTGGGCCACGCTTTATTGCCGCTTACGATATTGAAAGCAAAGAGGCGGCACAACTGTACATCACTCGCAATGATGGGCCAGCGAGCGGCCGGCCCGTCTACAGCGACGGCCCTGCCGCTTGGCAAAAGCGCAGTACTAAGTGGCGTTTGATGTGGCAGCACGTGTTGAATAATCCTCAAACAGCGCAAGTATCTGCTTCGCCTTATATGTATTTGGTCGGGATGAACGCAGCGGCCGGTTCGGGCGAGCCTGAGTTGGCACAATTTAATGAGTTCTACAACACGATCCACGTACCAGAAGTGTTGGCGGGCTACGGCTTTGTGAGTGGCGCGCGTTATAAGAATATGCGTACCTTTCTTCACCCCGAGCCCGGTGCGCCAAACTTTTTGGCGATGTACGGCATCAAGGACGAGGCAGCGGCCCAATCGTTCATGAAAGATAGATTAAGCGCTGATCCTGGTGGTAATTCTTTCTCAGCCGGGCCACCACCTTGGCAAAAGCGCGACACGAAGTGGCGTTTGACGTATCGTTTAGTTGGCTGATGTTGGTCGTGTAACGGTCGATTTTCTTTGCATCAGAAAGCGCAGCATCGGGCCGACTTTGCAGCGAAAATCAACGTACGAGTGACGGCAGTTTAATTTTTTAGCAAGTCATCAGAAATCAAGGGCTTCATCATGATCTACTCTCGTCACGTCGGCGACGCAAAAATTTATAACGTCATTGAATATAGCGGCCCAACGCATGCGGCTGATTTTGTGTTTCCTGAGTTAGATGTGCGCGAGATCGTGCCGCATCTGTCATGGCTGGCCCCGCATCACTACAACATCAAGTTGCAGCGGTTTATCGTGGCGATGCAGTTATGGGTAATGCATATGGGCGATAACGTGATCGTGATTGACTTGGGGGTTGGCAATCATAAAAAACGCGGCTCAGAGCGCATGAACATGCTCAACACTTTGACGCCACTTTGGCTTGATGCGGCAGGTGCAAGTGCAAAAACAGTGACGCACGTGATTGTCACGCACTTTCATCCCGACCACGTCGGTTGGGGCACCCGTATGGTGGATGGTCGTTGGGAGCCAATGTTTCCGAATGCGCGTCATCTGATGCCCCGCGTTGATTTTGAAGCTGCGCACGCGGCGTATAAAAATGGTGATAAGGGTGTGATCAGCGGTTCGTTTGAGGACAGTGTGTTGCCGCTTTACGAATTGGGATTAATTGATCTAATAGACGATGGTGATGTCGTGGCCGGTTGCCTGAAAGCTGAAGCCATGCCTGGCCATACTCCCGGCTCGTTGCATTTTCGGCTGCAGTCAAAAGGGCAAGAAGCGATCTTTGCTGGTGATGTGATGCATAGTCCTTTACAGATTGCGATGCCGCATATCAACACGTGGATTGATGCTCATGCCGAACAGGCGCGAGCCTCGCGCGCCTTGTTTTTGAAACGGGCTGCCGAGCGCAACGCCATGATTTTTCCGGTGCACTTCGGTTGGCCACACTGTGGCTATGTGCGTGGCGACAGCACCAAAGGCTATCGCTTTGAACCGGTCGAACCTGAAGCACGTGGCGAATAACTCAGAAGTCGGGGTGGCGGGTGCTGGTATTCGTTAGTGCCGGCTTGCAACGCGCCGACTAGAAAACTTGAACAAGGGATAACAATGAAAAAAATCTTACGAGCCGTTATTTGTGCGATGGCATTTGCGCCGTTGCTTGCAGTTGCCCAGACCTATCCCGATAAGCCGGTCAAAATGATTGTGCCTTATCCCGCAGGCGGCCCCGCAGATCAGATTGCACGCGAACTGGCAAACGGGTTATCACAGGCATTGGGGCAGACCTTTGTGATCGAAACAAAAGGTGGGGGGAGTGGTTCGATTGGAACAGGCTATGTCGCCAAAGCGGCGCCTGATGGCTACACGCTGTTGGCTAGCGCCGGTGCCCCTCACACGGCAGTGCCCGTCTTCAGCACAAATCCACCATACGATGGCATTAAAGAATTTTTGCCAATTTTGATGCTGATTGATGTGCCAAATGTGATGGTGATTGGTCCTCACATTAAAGCGACCAATGTCAAAGAGTTCATCGAGTTAGCCAAAACTAAAGTCATGACCTATGGCTCAAGCGGTACGGGTAGCTCAACCCATCTCGCGGGCGAGATTCTTCAAATTGAAGCGAAGATCAAAATGACCCACGTGCCGTATAAAGGGGCTGCACCCGTCGTCAACGATATGCTGGGCGGGCATGTTGACGTCTCTTTCTTAAATTTATCGGCCATGCTGCCACATATTAAGTCGGGCAAGCTTCGCGCCATTGGCCTGTCTTCGCAGACGCGTGCAAAGGCGCTGCCTGAGGTGCCGACCATGGCTGAGCAAGGTACGCCCAACAATACGGGTTCGTGGTATGGTTTACTCGCCCCCGCCGGCACGCCAGAGCATGTAGTGCGTGTGTTGTACGATGCGAGCGTGAAGTATTTTTCGCAACCTGAAGTGCGTGCTCGTGTCGAGGCTTCGGGTTCAGAGCTCAAAATGCTCAATCCGAAACAGTTTTTGGCTGCGATGATTGAAGAAAAGCGCCAACTGGCCGAGCTCAACAAGATTTTGAATATTAAGATGGATTAAGTCGTTTCGCTTAATTCGGGTATGTGAACTCATTAACAAAGGATCAGTATGGATAAGGTAGTTGCCTCAGCCGCACAGGCAATCGCAGATATTCAAGCGGGCGCGAGTGTCGCAATCGCTGGGTTTGGTTTGGCACATCGTTTTCCAAACAATTTGATCTTTGCTTTGCGAGACAAAGGTACAACAGACCTGACCCTGGTGTGTAACTCACTGGGTGCCGCTGGTGAAAAAGGCCAATTGTTAGTTGAAAACAATCAGGTTAAAAAACTAGTTGCTGCGTTCTCGATCAGAGCTGGCATGCAGACAGAAGGCGAAAAAAGGATCGCAGCAGGCACACTTGATGTCGAGCTCGTACCGCAAGGGATTTTGGTTGAACGCTGTCGCGCCGGGGGCGCTGGCATCCCAGCTTTTTACTCGCCAACCGGAGTCGATACCGATCTGGCTGAGGGTAAAGACATTCGTTATTTCAATGGCAAGCCACACGTGCTTGAGCATGCCATTCAGGTTGATTATGCGTTCTTAAGTGCTTACCGCGCTGACCGTGCGGGCAATGTGCAGTTTCGCGGCGGTAGCGCTAACTTCAACTCAGCGTTTGCCAAGGCGGCAAAGATTGCGATTGTTGAGGTTGAAGAAATTGTTGAAGTCGGTGAGTTGCCTCCTGAGTTAATCGATTTGCCTGGCATCTTTATTTCGCGCGTGCTTAAGATCACCGACATGATTGATGTCAAGACCTTGACCCGTGCTGAAAAACGGCCAGCGGATAGCGCGCGCACTTACAACGGCAAGCAAGCTCTGACTCGCAACGGTATTGCAAAAAATGCAGCGAAGATTGTCAAAGATAATACGTATGTGAATCTAGGCGTTGGTATCCCCACGCAAGTCTCGAACTTTCTGGGTGGTCGCGGCGTATGGTTGCACGCTGAAAACGGTGTGCTGGGTTACGGCGGCATTGTGTCAGGTGACGCAGTCGACCCCGATGTCTTTAACGCGGGTGGGCAATTCGTTGAGGCAGTGCCCGGCACGTCATTCTTTGAAAGCGTGATGTCCTTTGAAATGGCCCGTGGTGGCCATATCGATACCGTCATTCTGGGCGCCTACGAGGTCGATCAAGACGGTAACGTTGCGAACTGGAGCATTACCGATGCGCGCCGCGGCGGTATTGGTGGCGCTATGGATTTGATCTCTGGTGAAGTCGAACTCATCATCGTGATGGAACATGCCGACAGCAAGGGCAGAACCAAATTACCGCGTCGTTGCAAATACCCACTGACGGGGCGCGAATGCGTGGATTGGTTAGTGACTGATTTGGCAGTATTGCATTGGGTCAACGATCGCTTTGTGCTTGAGGCGATTGCCCCTGGCTTTACACCTGAAGAAGTCAAAGCGCTTGGCGAGATTGATTTTGCTGTGTCGCCAAATCTTCAGACCATGGAGTAAGGTGTTGAGGCCAACGGTGACGATGAGAAGAGTATGAAGCTACCTCTTGAAGGGCTCAAGATTCTAGATCTTAGCCATGCGTTGGCTGGCCCCTTTTGTTCGACTATGTTGGCTGACTATGGTGCTCAAGTCATTAAGATTGAGCCACCAGGCAAAGGTGATATCGCTCGTGCGTGGGGCACCAAGTTACCTGGTGGTGAAACCGATTATTTTGTTGGGCTTCATCGCAATAAACAAGGTATCGTGCTCGACTTAAAAAACGCTGACGGCAAAGAGACCTTTTTGCGAATGGTTGAGCGTTGTGATGTGGTGCTCGAAAATTTTCGTCCCGGCACGCTCGTTAAGTTAGGGATCGATTATGAAGTGGCGCGCAAGCGTAATCCGGGTATTATTTATTGTTCAATTTCAGGCTTTGGGCAAGATGGCCCTTACCGAGACCGCCCGGCACTCGATTTGATCGTACAGGCTGAAAGCGGCATGATTAGTGCCACAGGCGACGAGGGTGGGCATGGCGCGCGCGCGGGTGTGTCGATCGCCGATCTAACCGCCGGTATGAATGCCGCCTTGGGCATCATGATGGCCCTGCGTGCCAAAGACGCAACCGGGGTGGGGCAGTCGATCGACATATCAATGTTAGAAGGCCAACTCTCCTTGCTAAGCACCATGATTGGTGATTATTTTTCGACGGGCACCATCGCGGGTCCGATGGGTACCGCGTATAAAGCGTTGTTGCCGTATCAAACCTTTCGTACAAAAACACACGATCTCGCCTTGGCGGTGGGTAGCGATAAGCTTTGGCTTGAGTTTTGCCCGCTGATCGGTTGCTCTGACATGACACATGATCCTCGGTTTGCCACGAATAGTGCTCGTATGCAAAATCGCAAAGCGCTGATTGACAGATTGCAAGCGGTTTTCTTGACGCGCAGCTTTGACGAATGGGAAGCCATCCTCGTCGGTGCAGGCATCCCGATGGGCTCGATCAATAACGTGAAACAAGTTGTTGAGCACCCGCAGGTTGTCGCGCGTGGTGCGATCGTTGATATGGTGCATCCTCGCGCGGGTAATGTACGCGTGGTGGGCGTGCCGATTCGTATGTCGGCAACTCCTGGGTCAGTGCGTACACCGTCGCCCTCTTTAGGCGAGCATACTGAGGCTGTGCTGGGCGATGTGCTTGGAATGACGACTAGTGAAATCGAAGCATTGAGGGCTGCGGGTGGGTTAGGTCACGCTTCGACGTAGCCTACCAACCCCGCTAGGTTGGTAGGCGCGTGAATCAGGATGCTGTGTGAACCGACTACTTTGCAGCTGCGCGGCTGTAGGTTGCCGTGAAACTCGCCTTGGCAATCGTGTTCATACCCATGAAATAGCCAGTCAGTGCAGCCGTTGCATCTGCTGGAACTTCTAGCGGGGCTTTCAGCGCATGAACAGTGAAAATATAACGATGCGGCTTGCCGCCTTGCGGTGGGCATACGCCCCCCCAGCCAGCAAAACCAAAGTCGCTACGACCGTGGCTAGCGCCCTTGGGCAAGTTTGCACCACCGATAGCGCCTGCGTTCGCAGCTAAGGCCTGAACATCGGCTGGAATATTGATTGCCAGCCAGTGCCACCAACCCGAGCCGGTAGGGGCGTCAGGGTCATACACCGTCACGGCGAAAGCCTTTGCCTCTTTCGGTGCGCCTTTCCAACTGAGTGCAGGAGACATATTTTCACCTGAACACCCAAAACCATTGAACTCAAACCGCTTATCAATCACGCTATCGGCTTTGATATCTGGGCTACTGAGCGTGAAGGGCTCTGCGTGTGAAACAGTCGCAAGGGCCATGAATGCTAAAGAACTAAGAACGGTTTTCATACAGGACTCCGGTAGGGTTGATGAGGGTGATAAAAAACGAATGATGCTCGTTGGGATGGTTGATTTGAATCTCGTATTTATAGCTCTCACTGAAAAAATGTCAATACCGGCCTGAGGGCAGGAAACCGGAATCAGGTACGTTGTGCTCAATGTCCACACGCTTCAAAATTGACGTGTAGAGTGTCGGCCTCACCCGCAGCCTTGAATTCAAACCGTTCTAGGGTTAGGGCTTAAAATACTTTGTCACCCGCTAGGATTACTGACTTCATGAAAGATACTGCTCAATCCATTGTTCGCACCAAGTTATTTCAACTGGGTGGTCCTGCGCTACCGCGGTTAGCTCGCCGTCTTCTAACGTTACTGTTTGCCGCAACGCCACTCTTCGCGACATTCAGTGCTCAAGCGCAGTCTTTTCCCAATAAGCCGATCCGATTGATCGTTCCCTTCGCTCCTGGGGGTGTGACTGACGTCAGTGGTCGAATTGTTGCCACAGCTTTAACAAAGCGGCTGAATCAGCAAGTGATCGTTGAAAACAAACCTGGCGCGTCGGGCAACATCGGTGCCCAATTGGTATCGAAAGCAGCGCCTGACGGTTATACGCTTTTGCTGGCGTTAGACGGTACGTTGGTGATTAATCCGCATGTGTACGAGCGCACTGGGTTTGATGCGTTAAATGATTTTGCTCCCATTGTTAAGGTAGGCGACTCGATCATCATTATCGTGGCGCATCCCTCTGTTGGAGTCAAAACCTTGGCAGAGATGGTCGCCTTATCCAAATCAAATGGTAAGGGCCTTGAGTTTGGCACGTCGGGAAGTGGCAGCATTACGCATGTGGCCGGAGAGCTACTCAAACAACAATCAGGAGCAAATCTGGTGCATGTGCCTTACAAGGGCGGTGGTCCAGCTGCAGCCGATGTCGTGGCGGGGCACATTCCCTTGGCTTTTGCCTCGGCGTCCTCTGTCGCGCAATTTCTCGAAGCGGGTCGCCTCACCCCAATCGGTGTGCCTAGCCCAAAGCGTTCGGTGGTCTTTCCAAACGTCGCGACTTTCGCTGAAGTGGGTGTGCAAGGTGTCGAGCTAAATTCTTGGGTTGGTGTACTTGCGCCGGCAAACACGCCTGACGCGATCATCAAGCAATTGAACGCTGAGATCAATGCGGTGCTGAGCGAGCCCGAGGTCAAGACGCAATTGCAAGGCTACGGCATCATTGCGGCGTCTGGCTCTGCCGCAGAGTTTGCCACTGAAATTAAACGCGACTTTGACCTGTATGGCCCCGTGACTAAGCAAGCCGGTATCAAAGCAAATTAAACATCATGACCGTCGCAAATAAATCCGCAGTGCAAGACCCTACCTTTACCACTCGCCCCGAGATCGTCGGTACCTTCGGGGTCGTGGCCTCAACGCACTGGCTGGCCTCGCAAACCGCGATGGGTATTCTTGAAAAAGGTGGCAATGCGTTTGACGCGGCTGTTGCCGGGGGCTTCGTCTTACAGATTGTCGAGCCCCATTTGAATGGACCAGGTGGCGAAGTGCCGATCATGCTTTGGTCTGAAAAAGAGCAGCGTATGCGAGTGCTCTGTGGACAGGGGCCTGCGCCCAAATTAGCGACCTGCGCTTACTTTAAAGCGCTGGGGTTAGAGCTTGTTCCAGGCATCGGGCTGCTGCCTGCTACGGTACCTGGGGCATTTGGCGCCTGGCTGACAATGCTGCGTGATTACGGCACCATGACACTCGCTGAGGTGATGGCACCTGCGATTGCGTATGCGCGCGATGGGTTCCCGATTTTGCCGCGCACGGTGCAGGCGATTTTGGCTGTACAAAGTTTATTTGCGTCTGAATGGAAGTCCTCAGCTGAGGTGTGGATCCCAAGGGGGCAGGTTCCTCGGCCAGGCGAATTATTTCAAAGCCCAGCAATCGCGCAGACGTACACGCGTCTGTTAACTGAGGCTGCAGCAGTCGGTGCGGACGATCGCATCCTGACAATCAATGCCGCGCTTGAGATTTTTTATCGGGGCTTCATCGCGCAAGAAATCGATCAGTTTTATACCGACCAACCGATACGTGACACGACGGGTGAACGCAACACCGGTTTGTTACGTTACGACGACCTCGCAAACTGGACGCCAACGTATGAAGAGCCACACACCGTTGACTTTGGCCGCTACACAGTGGCCAAGTGTGGCCCGTGGTCACAGGGCCCGGTCATGTTGCAGCAGCTATCTATCCTGAAGCACGCTGGTCTTGAGAAATTTGCGCCTGATTCCGCTGAGTTTGTACATCGAGTGGCTGAGGCAACCAAACTTGCCATGGCTGATCGCATGGCTTGGTATGGTGATCCTTTGTTTGCGAAGATTCCAATGGCAGAGCTGTTGTCAGACGAATATGGCAAAGCGCGCTATGCGCGTATCGGAGCACTGAGCGCCAAATTGTTTGAAGCGGGTCAGCCCGGCGGGCGTCAGGCAAAGCTCCCCGATCTTGAAGCGGCAGCACGCACGCTAAAAGTGTCAGATACGCGCTTTGGTGTTGGTGAACCGACCTTTGCAGCGTTGCCACCTGTCAGTGAATGGGCCAAGAAAGAGGTCTTTATCGGAGACACCTGTCACATTGATGTGATTGATGCGCAAGGCAATATGGTTTCGGCTACGCCGTCAGGTGGTTGGTTATCTTCAAGCCCAGCGATTCCTGCCTTGGGTTTCTCGCTGGGTACGCGGTTACAAATGACGTGGTTTGATGACAACGTGCCTGGGCAGTTGATGCCGGGTAAGCGACCCACCACCACCTTATCGCCTTCGATGGCGCTACGCGACGGCTTGCCGTATATGGTGTTTGGTACGCCGGGCGGTGATCAACAAGATCAATGGAGTACCGAATTCTTTTTGCGTCATGCGGTGTACGGTATGAATCTTCAAGCGGCCATCGAATATCCAGCGTGGCACATTGATCATTTTCCGATTTCGTTTTGGCCGCGCTCGTTGCGCTACAACCAAATCACGCTAGAGTCGCGCTTTCCAGAGGCAACGATACAAGCGTTGCGCGACGTTGGGCACGAGGTAAAAGTCGGTGCAGAGTGGTCTGAAGGACGCATGTCGGCCTGCACGCGTGAGCCGAGTTTGAATGGTAGATTATTATTACGTGCAGCTGCGAATCCCCGTGGCATGCAAGGTTACGCGGTAGGACGTTAACGATGTTCAAAAAAATCCTTTTTACTTTGTGCGTGGCCCTCGTTGGCGTCGCTCCGGTTCAGGCTGCCTGGCCCGAACGCACTGTCACGCTGATCGTGCCTTGGGCACCCGGGGGCTCAACTGATATTTTGGCCCGTATGTTGTCAGACTACCTGACGCGCTCGCTTGGCCAAACATTCATTGTCGAAAACAAGGCAGGTGCTTCTGGCAACATTGGTTCAAATCTTGTTGCCAAGGCCAAGCCAGATGGTTACACCTTGCTTGTGGGTTCGATGAGTACGCACGCGATGAATCAAGCGCTGTTCTCATCCATGCCTTTTGAACCGGTCGATGATTTCACACCGATTTCTTTGGTGGCGTTTGTGACCAACACGTTGGTGATTAACCCAAAGATTGCTGTCAATAACGTGGCTGAACTCATTGCTTACGCCAAGGCTAATCCTAAGAAATTGAATTTTGCTTCGGCAGGGGCCGGCTCAACGAATCACATCAGTGCGGTGTTGTTTGAACTTGCCGCTGGCATACAGATGACGCATATTCCTTACAAGGGTGGTGCGCCCGCGGTGCTTGATACTGTAGCGGGTCAGACCGAAGTGTTGTTCGGTGCGGGCACACAAACCTTGCCGCATGTGAAATCCGGCAAACTCAAGTTACTTGCAGTGACTGAAAGCACTCGATCGCCACAATTGCCTGACACACCAACGGTTGCCGAGACCCTACCTGGTTATGAGTTGGTCGTTTGGTATGGCGCGTTTGGCCCGAAGGATCTGCCCAAAGAGATCACCGAGCGGTTAAGCACTGAAATCAACCGTATTGTTGCGTTACTAGAAGTGCGTTCAAAGATGGCTGCGATCGGCGTTGAAGTGGTCTCTTCAACGCCAGCAGGCTTTGCCAAGACTTTGCAGCAAGACGCGGCCAAGTTCACCAAGCTGATACGTGAGTTGAAAATTACAGCAGAGTGAGGCGAAGGCGAAATGATTGTGGTCTTTTCGTCAGTCACCTTCCTATTGAGTGAATAGCTTGTCCTTAGCTCCTCTAAAAATAACCGATCGGTAATAAAGCAGTCTAAAAATACGACTTTATTAAAAATAATACCGATCGGTTATTTATTGTTGTTTGAGATCTGTTTTCATTATAAAATTACCGATCGGTAATATGGAGCGTTTCATGACAACTTCAGACCTCAATGTCGGTGTAACAATCACCTCAACGCGTGAGTTGGGTGAGCTTTTGAAGCAGTCGAGAAAGAGCGCTGGCGTGACGCAAGCCACACTCTCTGGCCTCGCGAACTGGGGCGGCCGTTTTATTGGTGATGTCGAGAGCGGTAAGCCGACAGTTCGTGCACAAATGCTGTTTGATCTGATTGGCTGGCTAGGGCTAGAGGTTGTCATTCGAAAAAAAACTGTTTCTAAATGAGTCAGACTTTAGCCATGTATGTTGACGGCCGTTTGGTTGGTCATTTGTATGACCAGCGTCCGCTTGCGTTCGAATATACCAGCGAGTGCCTCAGCGGCTTGTTGTCAACGCAACTGACTCGGGTGATTGCCTTGCAGGCCGGAAAAATCTCGACGCCTGCGGTGCATGCTTACTTTGAAAATCTTTTGCCAGAGGGTGATCAACGGCGAGCGCTTGAGGATCAGCATCACGTCACCTCGATTTTTGGCCTGCTGAGCGTTGCAGGTGGTGACACTGCTGGGGCTGTTGTGCTTGAACCGATACAGTCGGCGGTCGATCGCCCCACTTACCGCAAACACACTTGGGAGCAGATTGCCCAAATGATTGCTGGCAATGGTGTGCAAGCAGCAACCGCAAAGGCGTCTGTTTCTGGCGCACAATTCAAAATCCTACTATCGATTGATCAGAAAGATGGGGCGCCGCTCTTGCCTGTGGGCTCGACTGCTTCAACACACATTTTAAAACCAGACATCAAACGCGTTGGTCAAAAAATCTGGGCTTCAGCGATTAACGAAACGATCATGATGCGCGCTGCGAAAAAATGCGATCTTAGAGTAGCTTCGGTAGACTACCAACCAACCGTTCATTCATGCCTTGTTCAACGCTACGATCGGATCGAAGCAGGCGGTTTAGTCCAAAGGCTGAATCAATTTGATCTGTGCCAGTTGCTAGAGACACCCTCGGACGTGAAATACGAAGCGGATGGGGGTCCAAGTTTTACCCAATGCTATAAAAAAATTAAAGCAAGCAGCAGCAATCCACTAAAAGACTGCGACAGTGTGTTGAAGTGGTTATTTTTCAATTTGTATATCGGAAACAACGACACCCATGCCAAAAATTTGTCGATGTTGGTCAGTGAGGGTGAGTTTAGATTGGCGCCTTTCTACGACTTGATGTGCACTTCGGTCTATTCGGGATTTTCAAATAGCTTTGCATTTAAGGTCGGCGCTACGTTCAAACCCGGAGAGATGGTCTCGGCTGACCTGTTGCAATTGGCAGCATCGCTCGACGTGTCCGATCGATACCTTTTTAAAATAAGCAAAGACATGGCGCAGCAAATTATTCCTGCCATTGATGAGTCAATCAACGAATTGCAAGATTCTTTCAGTCCGACTGAAAAGTTAATGGCACAGCGCCTAACGAGAGAAGTGTCTAAACTTTGTAAAAAGCGTAGCCAAAAATTTTTGAGCTAGTTGCGTGCTTTGTCGACCTGACGTTGTAGTTGAGCAGGCATCTGAGTAGGCCTCTTCGGCAAGCGCATTGCAAAACCGATGCCGACTACATTCACGGCCGCCGCGATCCAGATTGAATAGCGGTAGGTATTGCTCCAGTCAAACAGCCACCCTGCTAAAACCGGCAGGCACACGGCGGCCACGCACCAGCCGATATATATTCTGCTGGCCACGATGCCGAATTGGGCGCTGGGCCAGTGCATGCCAATGCCACCGGCGGTTGAGCCTGAGACAAAGCCGTAACCCATCCCCACCATGGCTAGAGCAATCAAAGCAACTTCTGGGCTTGGCCATATCGTCAGCATCAGAGCGCCGGTTAACGACCAGATATGAGCAGCCGTCATCACCTGTCTGAGGCTAAAGCGATCCATCAGCCAGCCGCCGGTGATACGTGCAGCAGCAATCATGCCTGTGATGAAAGAGGTCGCTCCGATTGAAAACTGAGTGCCGCCGCCATAAGACTGAACGATACCGGCAGACTGACTCATGACCATTAAGCCAGCAGAGGCCGCTAAGAAAAATACGATGGCGATTCTTAAAAACAGTGGCCATTGGGTGATTCCCAAATAAGATTGCTGCCTGTTTGCCTCAAGGTTAGTCGCAGTAGTGGCGTTGGCATTCGCTTTTGGGATGTGGCTATGTAAGCCGGTGAGCCAAACTGCGATAAGACCGCTAATCAGCACGACTAGCCCCAAATTCAATAAGGTCTGCCGCAAGCCCATCAGTTCGACCGACCAGCCCAGCAAGGGTGCACCAAGCATCGCCCCGAGTGGATACAAACCTACAACGTAGCCATTGACCAATCCACGGTGTTTGGTAGGCACGAGGTTGACGATTTGTTGGGCTGTGGTAAACGCGACGCCACCCCCTAAACCGAACAGGATGGCGTATCCAAAGAGCAGCGACCAAAACCCTTGAGCTTGTGAGGCTAGCGCCAAGCCTAGAGCCCCGGTGAAACAGGTGATCAGCAGAACTGCCCCAGTCGAGAGTCGGGTGTAAACCGCGGGCGCGACATTCATGCCCGTTGCGAACATGACCGTACAGAGTCCAAAGATCACGCCCATATCCGAGCGGGTTAGCGACAGCATGGCTTCCATCGACTTCAGAAACACGCTGAAGGCGTAAATTGTACCGAAGGGAAGGTTGGCAAAGGTCGCAGCTAGGATGAGGCGCATGAGCGGTTTCGTATGCTTATAGAGTCAGAGAATCTTTGGTTTTTTCAATATAAACTAATTCTTCGATGCCATTGACTCAGGTCGTCTAGAAAAGGAGTTCAACTTGAAGTTATATATCGCAAATAAAAACTACTCGTCTTGGTCGTTGCGGCCGTGGGCCCTTTTGCAGGCGCGCGGCATCGAGTTCGAAGAGGTGTTGGTGCCTTTTGCGGCTGGGTCACAACCGTCAGCGTTTAAAGCGTTCTCGCCCACAAGTAAAGTGCCTTGTCTTGAAGATAATGGGTTATTGATCTGGGATTCGCTCGCAATCTGCGAGTACGTCGCTGAGCAACATCCCGGTTGCTGGCCTATCGATACGACCGCTCGTGCTTGGGCGCGTAGTGCGGCAGCCGAAATGCATTCGGGGTTTCAGACGCTTCGTAGCCTCTGCCCGATGAATTGCGGCATTCGTGTAGTGCTTGAAAAAATCGACGACGGCTTGCGGGCAGATGTTGAGCGTATCGATGCTTTATGGCTTGAAGGGCTTGCGAAGTTTGGTGGCCCTTATCTTGCAGGCAAAGAATATGGCATCGTCGACGCGTTTTTTGCGCCGGTCATTTTCAGAGTGCAGAGCTATGGCTTGCAGCTTAGTCCGATTGCACAGTCTTATGTTGACAGGATGCTGAGCTTGCCAAGCATGCAGCGCTGGTACGCAGAGGCTCTAGCTGAAACTTGGCGAGATCCAGAGCACGAGCAGGATACTGTTCTACACGGGAAAATCGTGCGCGATTTTAGAGTGTGAGATCCAGTTATATATCGCACGCGGGTCGCTAGGGCTCTGAGCGCGTGCCTGGCCTAGACGTCAAGGGGTTAAAGTGCAGAGCTGAATGTTTTGAAGGTTGTATATCGTAGGTGGCTGGCTTAAGCCGCCAAATCAAAGATCAACACTTCAGCATTGAGACCATCGGTTAGGGTCAGTACGGTTTCATCTGCGACGAATAAAGCATCGCCCGAGCTGAGGCTGATATCGTTCACCTTGAGCTCGCCTTTGATCAGGTGAACGTAGGCTTTGCGTGTTGGGTCAAGCGTGAGGCTCGCTGTTTGAGTCTGCTCAAACAAGCCCGCGTACAGCTTCGCATCTGCATGGATTTTGACTGCATCGCCTTGACCTTGCTCAGAGGCAATCAGAACAAGTGCGCCTTGTTTGTGTTGCGTAGGCACCGTCTTTTGCTCGTAACTCGGTTGCACATTTTGCTGATTAGGCAAAAGCCAAATTTGCAAAAAGTGCGTCTGTTGGCCCACTGCGTGATTGAATTCACTATGTTGTACACCAGTACCCGCACTCATGCGCTGCACATCACCTGGTGGGATGCCTTTGACATTGCCCAAGCTGTCACGATGCGCTAATTCACCCGAAAGCACGTAACTGACGATCTCCATGTTCTGGTGACTGTGCTCGCCAAAACCTTTGCCCGCCTCAATACGATCTTCATTGATGACGCGCAGATTACCCCAGCCCATAAATTGGGCATCGCGGTAGCCTGCAAACGAAAAAGAGTGAAAACTTTTCAGCCAACCGTGATCGGCATAGCCGCGGTCTTGAGATTTTCTGAGAGTGAGCATGACAAAGCCTGTTTGTTACATCCAGAAACACATGTGCCGGATGAATTCAGGCATTATAGAGGCACTGTTATTGACACAAAGCGAGACCCCTTCGAGGGCTGGTCCGAGTGATCAAGTGCACACCCGAAAAAAATGAGAGCAGGATTTTTATAAGCTATCCGCATCGGCCCTCTGGCTTAGCTTCGCGGTATCAACCCTTCTTCAATGGCTTTAATTTGCATGGCCACATAGCGCGAATAGATTCTGCAGTTAGTAAAGCTGCCGCCTACAAACCATAAGCCCTCTTGCGGGGTACGGCGCCACATATTGTTCATTTCGCCATCGGGTGCAATGCCCCAAACTGGGCCAACTTTTTCAGCAATCTCAGTACCGAGTAATTCTTTGACGACCACTTCCTGGGGGACATAGCCTGTCCCCATGATCAACAAGTCAGCTTGCTTGATTGAGCCATCTTTCATGAGCGCGCCTTCAGGTGCGAAGCGTTCGATCTGATCGAATTGCAACAAGCCAATGTCGCCACTGACGATCAGATCTGAGCAGCCAGCGTTCAGATAATAGCCACCGTAGCGCGTACGAATCTTCAACTGGTAGCCGGTATCGTCCTCGCCTTGATCCCACTTAAAGCCGCGGGCAATCAGGCCATCGATCAGTTTTCTATCGAGATCGACCATGCGGACGCTAACTTGTTTGAAGTTGCGTTTGGCGACGGGCAAGGTGTTGATACTTGAAAGCAAATCGCCATCAGCAATCGTGATGCCATCGTACAGGCCATAGGTGAGATGCAAGCTTGGGTCAATACTCACCACGGTGGTTGAACCGCGTTGAATAATCGTTGTGTCGGCACCGTTGCTATGCAGATCTTGCGCAACATCATGCGCGCTGGTGCCAGTACCAAGCACAAGCGCTTTTTTGCCGCTCCAGGCAGCGCCACTTGTGAAGGCGCTGGTGTGCATCACCTCGCCTTTAAAGTCTTTAAGCCCTGGCAGATCAGGTATGCTTGGCTTACCCACCAAGCCGTTCGCAAAAATTAAATGGCGTGGGCGCACGGTACGCTCGGTACCATCATTGTTGCGCAGCACAGCTGTCCAGCGCGCTACGCTCTCATCGTAGGTGGCGCTGCCAAGCTCGGTATTCGTCCAGTTGTTGATCTCCATCGTTTGCGCATAGACTTCAAGCCAGTTGCCCAGCATGTCTTTAGGCAAGTATGAAGGCCAGTGCGGTGGAAACGGCAGATGCGGCAAATTATTGAGATCGGTGATGTTATGTAAGGCCAGCGAGTGATAGCGCTTGCGCCAGCTATCCCCAATGCGTGGATATTTGTCGATCAGTAAGGTGTCGATCCCCAATAAGACGAGCGAGGCGGCTACGCTTAGACCCGCCTGGCCGCCACCCACGATTAAAACTGTAGGTTCGCGGTCGTTGTAGGCCTGGCTTTCAACGCGTTGATCTTGCCAGTTGGTGCCGCCAAAGTTACGCGAATAAGCCGCACCTGTGGGCCGACGTTTACCCGTTTGCTCTTCAAAGCCAGTCAGTTCATTCAGACTCGTGAGTAGTTGAAACGCTTTTGAGGGATCGCTGGCTAATAAGCGCAGTACGCCATAGCAATGGCCGATATCGGTTTCGAACTGAAACAAGACTTCAATGACATCGACACCAATTCGCTTGAGTCGTCGAGGCCCTTGACGACCTTCGGCCAATTTAAAGTCGCGTGCCTTGACGCCGGCTTGCTTGATCAAGATCAAGTTTGCAATATTGTCGACGCCTTCGCTTGGTGTGATCGACCAGGTAAATGCAAACAAGTCGCGCCAGTGGCAGTCGGCGTCAAACAAGGCTGTGATACCAGGTTTATCTAGCTGCGCAAGCGCGGCGCCAAACTGACTGAGCCACTGGGTGGCAAGGGCGTGATCCGGTGTGTTCGGCGCAGCAACAAAAGCGGGTTGACCAAGGTTCATAAAAGCTGTCTCGTGAATTTTTGTTTGATAATGAAAGAGTATTACATTTACTTACCATTTTCTACTTGTTCATTGGCGTGTGGCTCGGTAGAGTGCTCACTATGCGAAACTTGCAGAGGTAAAAATGGCTTTTCGAACGGTGAATACAGTGTTGAACGCAAGGTTGGAGGCGGCTGAGGCGCGCACAGACGCTCGCGTGGCTGATCTTAAAGGGGAAATCAATGCTCTTTCAGAGAAAATGGCTGGTATGGACGCTCGCATGGATGAGCGCACCGCACAAACCAAAGAAGAGTTTTCCAGAATAAGGCAAGATTTGGGTGACTTCAAAGTGCAAGTCACAAAGCAGATCACAAACTTAAAATATATTGTTGTCACCACGGGTGTAGCGTCTGTGATCGGGCTTTACTCGGCAAATGTGGCGACGATGCAAGCTCTGTTAGCCGCTTATGATTCGGGTAAAGCCATGGCGACCCAATTTGCTAAAACAGCCGATCGACTCGATCGAATCTCAGAGCGACTGGATGCTCAAGAACAAAAGGTCAGCCAGCGACTCAATTCTCAGTAATTGACCGGCTGAGAAAACCTGTAGATCATGCGCTTACCGATGTTTAGGATCAAGCGCATCGCGCAAGCCATCGCCCAACAAGTTAAACGACAGCACCAATACAAAAATCGCCAATCCAGGCCAAACGGCCATCCAAGGTGCAGTCTCCATAAAATTTTTCGCTGTATTGAGCATACTGCCCCAGCTCGGATCCGGCGGTTGTTGGCCTAGACCTAAAAATGACAAACTGGCCTCTGCGATCACTGCCGAAGCGATGGCCAGAGACGCTTGCACGATCAAGGGCGCGGTCACGTTAGGCAGAATATGAGATACGGCAATCCGAAACGGATGACAACCCACCGCGCGTGCCGCTTCAACGTAATCCTCAACCTTGATCTGCAACACTTGCGCGCGGGTTAGGCGTACAAAAATTGGTGAAGCAGAGACCCCAATGGCAATCATCGCATTCGTTAGACTTGGCCCTAAAAAAGCGGCCAGTGCAATCGCAAGAATCAAAAAAGGACACGCTAAAAACGCATCGGTGGCGCGTGAGATCAGGCTATCAACAGTGCCGCCTAAAAAACCGGCCAACATCCCAATGGTGACGCCAGTGAGCAGCGAAATCGCCACCGACACTACTCCCGCCAAGAGAGACGCACGCGCACCCCAGATGACACGCGCTAGCACATCGCGACCGAGCTCATCAGTACCAAACCAATGCGTACCGTTGGGGGCTTTGCGAATTGCGCTCCAGCTTGCTTCGATGGGGTCAAATGGCGAAATTAGCGGAGCAAAAATTGCCATCGCGATAAAAAGTAGCACGACGTAAAGCCCAAACATACCTTTACGATTGCGCCTGAGTTTACGCCAGGCGCGTAGCCAAGGCCCTGGCTCTTTTTTGAGGGCGGTGGGTGCAATAGAGGTCGTTGAGGTTGTTGCGTGATTCATTATTTGCGCAGCCGTGGGTTCAACATAAAGTAGGCCATATCTGCAAATAAATTGAGCATGATGTAGGTGGTTGCAGTGACCAGCACGACGCCTTGCACCACTGCGTAGTCGCGATTAAACACGGCATCAATAATGAGCTTGCCGAAGCCAGGAATCGTAAATACTTGTTCAGTCAGTACGGCACCTGATAACAAGGTGCCAAGTTCAAGTGCGCCTAAGGTGATCACGGGTGTCAGCGCATTACGTAGAGCATGTTTCAGTACGACAACGCGCTCGCTTAAACCTTTGGCGCGTGCCGTGCGAACGTAATCCGCACTAAGCTCTTGCAGCATTGAGCTGCGCATGTGTCGCATCAGAGAGGCGGCGATTGCGTTACCCAAGACAAAGGCTGGCATGATCATCGAGGCGAGGTTGGCGCGCAGGTTCTCGAAAGGGCTGACATAGCCTGAGGCGGGTAGCCAACCGAGCTCAACTGAGAAGAGCAAGATCAGCATAATCCCCAGCCAAAAGTTTGGTGTGGATAAGCCGGTGAGAGCAAAGACGGTTGCCCCTGTGTCTACAGCACTGCCTTTGTAGACGGCCGACACAATGCCCGCAGGGATACTAATCACTAACGCAATGAGCAAAGCCAAAAGAGCCAACTCGATCGTGACCGGAAGCTTTTGCAAAATCAGCTCAAGCACCGGTTGATGGGTACGCGCCGACTCACCTAGATCGCCCTGCAGGACACCTGCGATCCAGTACCCGTAGCGTACAGGTAGCGGATCATCAAGGTGTAGTTTGGCGCGGATATGTGCGATTGCTTCAGGGCTAGGATCTTCTCCGGCGAGCACCAACGCCGGGTCACCAGGCAGCAATTGCTGCAGGCTAAAAATCAGCATCGATACGAACACGAGTGTTGGTATCAAAGTGAAGAGGCGACGCACGAAGAAGGTGAACATGAAGCGGTCTTGTTGGCGGCTTTAGTTGAGCTTTAAGCCGGTTACGCGCAGCAACCCGTCAGGCACTTCGCGAATACCTGAAAGCTTGTTGGTGTAAGCCCACAGCCAATCGCGATGATACAAATACACTAGCGGGCGATCTTTG
>Ga0304730_1000879_pt1 | contig 24280 bp, 19 predicted proteins | sample M_130628_MF_Meta_FD_190474 | JGI IMG/M metagenome (GOLD analysis project Ga0304730, IMG submission 190474) | Freshwater microbial communities from Lake Montjoie, Canada to study carbon cycling - M_130628_MF_MetaG (v2) (version 2) | ecosystem: Environmental > Aquatic > Freshwater > Lake | place...
AGATGAGCGATGTGGATTTAAGCAAGGTTAGAAACGATGAAATCGGATTTGTATTTCAAACTTTCAATTTGCTGACAAGACTTACCGCCTTAGAGAATGTTGCATTGCCTCTAGTGTATGCGGGAATACCGCTAAAAGAACGAAATGAAAGGGCTGCTGAAACCTTAAATAAGGTAGGACTAGGCGATCGTTTTCATCACAAGCCCAACGAATTATCGGGTGGTCAAAGACAGCGGGTTGCTGTGGCTAGGGCATTAATCAACAATCCCAGTTTATTGCTGGCCGATGAGCCTACGGGAAACCTAGATACACAAACATCGCATGAGATTATGGCGTTGTTTGAAGAAATACATGCTGCGGGAAATACAATTGTGTTGGTTACACACGAAGAAGACATCGCAAAGCATGCAAAAAAAATCGTGCGACTCAGAGATGGACTGATTGAACCATGATTTCACCTGTAATCAATTGGTATTTTAAGCAACGCAGTCAGGACTTGCGTGAGAATTTGGATCGCGCCAATCTGAAACAAGAAGAGTTGTTTGTAGAATTGATTGAGCGGTTGTCGAATACGCGTTATGGGGAAAAGTATCAAATTTCTGAAAAAACTACCTATGAGGATTTTTGTGCCAAGGTCCCTGTGGTAGTATATGAAGATTTAAAGCCTTGGATCGATCGCAATATGGCAGGGGAGCAGCAATTGTTGTGGCCTAGCGATATTGTATGGTATGCCAAGAGTAGCGGAACAACGAGTAATGTCGCGAAGTTTATCCCCATGAGTTTTGAGAGTTTGGAATACAATCATTACGAATGCAGCCGAGAAACGCTGACACAATATTGTGGCTTTTTTCCTGAAACAGAGATTTTTAAAGGCAAGGGCTTGCTGATTGGCGGAAGTCATCGTGTGAATGAGTTAAATCAAAATGCGTTTTATGGCGATTTGAGTGCTGTTTTGATGAATCACTTGCCGGCTTGGGTGAATTGGAAAAGTACGCCAGACATGGAAATTGCCATGATGGAAAATTGGGAGGAGAAATTGGAGAAAATGGCACAATCTGTTTATCAGGAAAATGTGACAAGCATGAGCGGTGTTCCCACTTGGACGATAGTTTTGCTCAATCGATTGTTGGAAATTACAGGGAAGAATAACATCCTCGAAATATGGCCAAATTTAGAGCTCTTCTTGCATGGGGGTGTGAGTTTTGAGCCTTATAAAGATCAATTAAGGTCGTTGATTCCTTCAGATAAAATGCATTACTTCGAAACCTACAACGCCAGTGAAGGGTTTTTTGGGTTGCAGGCATCGCCGAATAAATCAGATTTGCTCTTGATGACGCATCATGGAGTTTTTTACGAATTTTATCCAGTTGCCAAAGGCCTTGAGTTCATTATTCCTTTGAGCGATGTAATTGTTGGTGTGAATTATGCCATGGTCATTACTACCGTGGGCGGGTTGTGGCGATATATTATTGGTGATACAGTTGTATTCACAGATACCAAGCCCTACACATTTAAAATTACGGGGCGAACCAAATTGTTTATCAATGCTTTTGGTGAGGAGTTGGTGATTGAAAACGCGGAATCGGCCATCGCAATTGCGTCAAAGGAAACCGGCGCGATTGTAACGGATTATTCCGCTGGACCCATTTATTTGTCGGATCAAGCGGATGCGGGTCATGAATGGCTGATTGAATTTAGCAATGAGCCGACATCATTAAAGGAGTTCATTCGTGTTTTGGATTCTGCGTTAATGGCTGCGAATGAGGACTATCAGGCAAAGCGCCAAGGAGATATCGTAATGAAATTGCCTAAGGTTCTTGTGGCGCCAAAGAACACGTTTCATGATTGGTTGAAATCGAAAGGAAAGTTGGGTGGACAGAACAAAGTGCCTCGTTTGAGTAACGATCGCAAAGTGATTGAGGAAATCAAGGCCTCGATGGGTTTACATTAAGGGTTAAAATCGTATTTTTGTCTTTTAAAGACCTATGTACGGAGCCATTAAACAACACTTGGCGGCTGAGCTGAAAAGCATCGAAGAAGCCGGATTATTCAAAAAAGAACGCATCATTACAACCCCGCAAGACGCCGTGATTAAATTGGCAGATGGCAGCGAAGTGGTGAATTTTTGCGCCAATAATTATTTGGGCTTAAGCAGTCATCCTCGGGTTCTGGAGGCAGCCAAACGAGCCATCGATTCCCATGGGTTTGGTTTGAGCAGTGTGCGTTTTATTTGCGGTACCCAAGACATTCACAAGGAATTAGAGGCCAAAATCGCTGAGTTTTATGGCACTGAGGATACAATATTGTATGCAGCAGCTTTTGATGCAAACGGAGGTCTTTTTGAACCTTTACTGGGAGAACAAGATGCTATTATTTCGGATAGTTTAAACCATGCTTCCATCATTGATGGGGTGCGTTTGTGTAAGGCGATGCGTTTCCGATATGAAAACAACAATATGGCCGATTTGGAAACCCAGTTGATTGCGGCTCGTGAAAAAGGTGCTCGCTTTATCTTGGTGGTTACCGATGGCGTTTTCTCGATGGATGGCTCTGTAGCCCAACTCGATAAAATTTGTGATTTGGCTGAAAAATTTGATGCGATGGTAATGACGGATGAATGTCATGCCGCTGGATTCATTGGCGCAACCGGTCGCGGAACACCTGAATATTGCAATGTGATGGGTCGTGTTGATATTATCACTGGCACATTAGGGAAAGCTTTGGGCGGTGCCATGGGTGGTTATACTACTGGCAGGAAGGAAATCATCGAACTATTACGCCAGAGAAGTCGTCCCTATTTGTTCTCAAATTCGTTGGCTCCAAGCATCGTAGGTGCGAGCATCGAGGTATTGAAGATGTTGAATGAAACCACATCGTTGCGCGACAAATTGGAGGAGAATGTAAAAAGATTTAAGGCGGGAATTAAAGCCGCGGGATTTGATATTAAGGTCGGCGATAGCGCCATTGTACCCGTAATGTTGTACGATGCGAAGCTGAGTCAGGATATGGCGAATGCTCTGTTGGCAGAGGGAATTTATGTCATCGGATTTTTCTTCCCTGTGGTACCTAGAGATCAAGCGAGAATTCGTGTTCAGTTGAGTGCGGCGCATGAATTTGAGCACATCGACAAGGCAGTTGCAGCATTTACCAAAGTGGGTAAAGCATTGGGTGTAATAGCCTAAATCCCTATATTTGTCTTTTAAGCAAAATCAAACATGTCTATTTGGAGAAAGAAATCGTTAGATGCATTATTGCAGCAAGCTCAAGGAAGCAATTTGAAACGCACATTGGGCGCGGGCAGTTTAATCGCATTGGGAATTGGAGCAATCATTGGTGCTGGATTGTTTGTTAGAACAGCTGCGGCAGCGACGGATGCTGCTGGCTCTGGTGTAACATTATCGTTTATTGTTGCGGCAATTGGCTGTGCCTTTGCCGGCTTATGTTATGCAGAATTTGCTGCGATGATACCCATTTCGGGGAGTGCATATGCCTACAGCTTTGTAACAATGGGCGAGTTGGTTGCATGGGTAATCGGTTGGGCATTAATTATGGAATATGCATTGGGAGCGGCCACGGTTTCAATTGCTTGGAGTGAATATTTAAATAACCTGCTGGGGAATTCGATACCCTATCAATGGTGCCACTCGCCGTTTGAAAAACTCTATCAAGCTTCGGCGGATGTTATTACACAAATCCAAGCGTTGCCAGGGAACTGGATAGGAATAGAAAAAGGTTTTTTAAACGCGGATCAATTTGCAAAATTACCGGCAGATATTGTTTCTCAAGTTACAATCACCTCTGGAATTATGAATATTCCTGCGCTGATAATTCTATTGGCCTTAACATTGTTATTGATCAAAGGAACCCAAGAATCTGCAACGGTTAACGCAGTCATTGTATTTGTTAAAGTTGCTATAGTTTTGGTTTTTATTGTGGTTGGATGGCAATTCATCAAACCTGAAAATCACACACCTTACTTAATTCCAGAAGGGACAATTGGTCACGAAGGCTTCTTTAAATGGGGTTGGGGTGGTGTACTTGGAGGCGCTGCAATTGTATTTTTCGCATTTATTGGATTTGATGCGGTAAGTACAACAGCTCAAGAGGCAAAAAACCCGAAAAGAGATATGCCAATCGGTATTTTGGGATCTTTGGCCGTTTGTACGGTTTTGTATATTCTTTTTGGTCACGTTCTAACCGGAGTAGCTCATTGGAGTGAATTTGCAACTGCTGGTAAAGAAGCTTCTGTTTCTTATGTGATTAAAACTTATATGAGTGGATATGAATGGCTTGGTACAAGTGTAACATTGGCCATTTTGGCAGGATTTTCTTCTGTAATATTAGTAATGTTAATGGGCCAAAGCCGAGTATTTTATTCAATGAGTCAAGATGGTTTAATTCCCAAAGCCTTTGGTGAATTGCATCCCAAATACAAAACTCCGTTTAAAGCAAATTGGATTTTATTCCTCTTTGTAGGTGCATTTGCGGCGTTTGTTCCTGGCAGTATTGCGGGAGATTTGACCTCATTCGGAACGTTGTTCGCATTTGTTTTAGTTTGTATTGGAATTTTGTTGATGCGTAAAACCAATCCAGAGTTAGCAAGACCTTTTAAAACACCATTGGTACCTCTGGTGCCAGTGTTGGGTATTTTGGTTTGTACGGCAATGATTATCGCCTTAGATGCTTTCACTTTGAAAGCAGCGATGGTTTGGATGCTTGTGGGCTTGGTAGTTTATTTTGCCTATTCTCGTAGAAACTCCAATCTAAATAATAAACCTTAAGTCTTATCCATATTTCTGAAAAGGCTTGGTAACCCCAGGCCTTTTTTGTAATATTCCGTTTTAAGGAGTATGAGCGCGACGAAAAAATTGGGATTATTTGATTCTACACTGCTGGTTTCTGGCAGTATGATTGGGAGTGGGATATTTTTGGTAACATCCGACATGACCAGGCAGCTAGGCAGTGGACCGCTGGTATTGTTGGCTTGGTTGTTAACCGGTGTAATCACGCTAATGGCGGCACTAAGTTTCGGCGAATTGGCGTCGATGATGCCCAATGCCGGCGGTCAGTACAATTTTGTAACACGTATTTATGGAAAACGGATGGGGTTTGTTTACGGTTGGGCCGTATTCTCAGTCATTCAAACAGGCGTAATCGCCGCCGTTGCGATGGCTTTTGCCAAGCATTTGGGGATTTTCACCTGGAACCATGAAAAAGTGGTTTTCAGTTTTGTTTTGTTTGGCGATGGTGAATGTGAAGGCGGCACAACTTTTAAACTGCTCGCAGGCCAGCTCATAGCCATTGGTAGTATTTTCTTGTTAACGATGATCAATAGTCTCGGTATCCAAGAGGGAAAATGGATACAGCGAATATTTACATTGGCCAAGTTGATTGCATTAAGCGCATTGATTATGGGCGGCCTTTATGTTTTATTCGGCGGAAGTCTAAATGGTGTTAAAAACTACTTTTGGGAAAACATGTCGTCCGGGGCTTCCCATTTTGTGTCGCCAGATGATTCGAATCCACTAAAATCGAATGGTATAAGTGCGAGTGGCGCGCAACTTAACGAGGTTGTTCCTAATTGGCAATCGTTGGCTGGTATTGGTTTGCTTCTAGCATTTGCCAGCGCCATGGTAGGTAGTTTATTTTCCTCCGATGCTTGGCAGGGAATTACGTTTATGTCGGGCGAAGTAGAAAACCCAAGCAAGACAATTCCCAAAGCATTGCTCTACGGCACTTTCATTGTAACAGTGGTGTATTTCCTAGCAAATGTGGCTTACATGGCCGTATTGCCTCTAAAAGGACTCAATTTGACCGATGCGATGGCCGCTATAGGTCCTGATGGATTGGTAGAGAACTTCAATTTAGGAATTGCCTATGCAGATCAAGATCGTGTTGGCGTTGCGGCATCATCTGTGTTGATGGGATCTGCTCACAACGCCGAAGCAGGACTCATGGGTTTAATCTTCATGGCCACCTTGATTATCGTGAGTACCTTTGGTTGTAACAATGGTTTGATTCTGGCTGGAAGTCGATTGTATAAAGCCATGGCCGACCATGGTTTGTTCTTTAAAAGTGCGGCAAAACTCAATCGCAAAAATGTCCCTGCCAATGCCCTATGGATGCAGGCTTTTTGGGCAAGTGCCTTGTGTTTGAGTGGTACCTATGGCGACCTACTGAGTTATTGCACTTTTGCCTCACTGCTGTTTTATATCATTACCGTAGCAGGGGTTTTGATCTTGAGAAAGAGAGAGCCCGATGCCGAAAGGCCCTACAAAGTATGGGGCTACCCTTACCTACCCATCATCTATTTGATTGTTGCGGGCTTTGTTGCACTGGGAATAATCGTGAGTCAGTTTTCAATTGCCATTACCGGAATTGGCATCGTAGCATTGGGTTGGCCCATCTATTCGATTTTTTCTAGGCGAAATCAATCGACCTAGAATATCAACTCAAATTAGAAAATTCGTAGCTCGATTCAAAATCGAAATGCTTCTTACGCAAATGCGCTTGGGCCCTCAAATTGGGCAACAAATCGGTGAATTGATCCAAGTATAAACTCTGATCGCCATCGCTGAGTGCTTCTTCGGGTTGGTTGTGTACTTCAATGATAAGTCCGTCTGCGCCGGCAGCAATCGCGGCTAAGGAAACCGGTTTTACCAAATCCCGAAGACCAGTGCCTTGGCTCGGATCCAAAATAACAGGCAAATGGCTTAATATCTTCACCAATGGAATGGCGGCAATATCCATCGTGTTTCTGGTAGCGGTTTCGAATGTTCTGATGCCACGTTCGCAGAGTATCACCCTGTCGTTTCCGCTGCTAACGATATATTCCGCTGCCAATAACCACTCTTCTATGGTACTGCTCATGCCTCTTTTTAATAAAACAGGCTTTCCGCTTTTACCCAATGCTTTTAACAAGGGGTAGTTCTGCATGTTACGCGTTCCCACTTGAAGGATATCGGCATATTCGCAAAATTCATCAATCTTGTCCAACCCCATGATTTCGCTCACCACCGCCAAACCATACTTATCGCCAGCTTCACGGAGTAGTTGTAAACCTTCTGTTTTTAACCCTTGAAATGAATATGGACTAGTGCGTGGTTTGTATGCGCCGCCCCTAAGAAATTTGATGTTTAATTTGGATAGGTATTCGCTAATCGTAAAAATTTGTTCTCTATTTTCAACTGCACAAGGACCTGCAATCATTACCAAATCTTTGCCAATGCAAACGCCATTGATTTCAAAGGTGGTGTCTTCCTTCTTCCATTCTCTACTTACGAGTTGATATGGTTTACGATTTGCCATGCAGATGTAACAATGAAATACTATTTGGGTTTGGTATAGGTGATAATCAATTTTGTTTTTGAATGGTCGATGGCTGCCCTTGCCCCAATTACAGGGTTGTCCGTAGGTACGGCAAAATACAATCCCAAATTGTTATCTATACCCTTAAATGCCATATCGTTTAACACATTTTGCAAGTGCCTGGTAATATCAAATTGATAGTATCTACCCTTGTCGTTAAATACACCGCCAAACTTCGTAGGAGCGGCCAATGCATCTTCCACCAATCGATTCCTATCGCTACTGCGTGAAGTAGGTTGAAATAAATTCATTCGTGGAGGTGCAAAATAATTAACCGTAGTATTCTCATCTACGTAAAGCCTAAGTGTGGCGTTGTTGATGCCGACATTGTTTTCACCATGCGTTCCACTTTGAACCAAATTCAAAAAATAGGGGATTTCAATTTTGGTTTTTACCCCATTTAGCGCTTGGACATAAGTGGTATTGTACTGCTTGTTGGGCTGACGTAATTGGACCTCAATAATTTCGGGATATGGCCCGGTTTCACTAGTATTTACTATTGTAGATCGACCATCAAAGCCAAAAATATAAGTACTTGTATCGTTGTAATAAAGTAAAATTTTTGCGCGATAGTTGATGTTTATGGCATTGGCTAGGTCAAATACGCCAAATCCACCTTCTCCGGGGTTTAACTCATCATTTTGCGGAACGATGGCAATACCGTTGAAGTGTTTTAACAATCCTTCGTTGGTTTGATAGGCTTCCGATGGCATTTGTTGCAGTTGGCGCGCGAATTCTTTACTCAACTTGATCAACAATCCTGGTTTTAACCCCATTTTCCCCTTTTGATATCCAATAGAATCTAATTTTTGCTGGTAAATCGTTCCATAAAAGTCAGTAGAAACGTTTTTATTTACCCTCGGTTTGCTTTGTTTTTGATAATAGATATTGGTCCCCAAAATGGTCTCATCCAGAGCATAAATCTTGATTTTTTGTTTTATTAAAGAATTCCCGTAAAAGTTAAGCCCATCCACCAAAGGGATATACAACAAGGCTGAATCGGGTTCGATGGTGTTAGGAAACTTGTTTTCCGGAGCCAAAATATTCATCTTGGCATATATGCTCGCTTTGCTCTTGCCAAACAATGGGTCATGAAACTCGCCCAACAAGACATATGTCAGATTATTCGCGGGCAAAGAATCTTCAACAACTGTAGAGGCTTTAAGGGTAAACGTATCGGCCCTAAACAGTTTGAGTTGATCACTTTTTTGTTGACCCGTAATCACAATGTTACCTTCATTACGTTTACAGGCCGAGAAAGCTGCTAAAAACACTAAAGCGATAAGTAAGCTACGAAATGTCACTGTTTCAGCGCAGAATTAAGCAAGTAGTTGTTCATATAAAGTGCCATATTGAGTGCCAGCGTCTTCATCACTGTGGCGCATGACAATTTTGTCAGCGATATGTGCTTCAACAGCGCGGTGACCTTCTTCACAATTTGTTACAACGGCATCAGAATGAATTACCGCACCAATATTCATAGAATTTACTGAACCATCAGAAAAACACTCCATGCAATTGTCGTCGAGTGAATTTAGGCTCGCTTTACGGGCAAAATCAGCACCTAAATTGATGCTATCTTCATCGCTGTAAACACTATAGACAACCTTAGTGTTTTTGAACACAGGCTCATCTTTATATATGGTCTTTAGGTACATTGGAATTAGGCTTGTCATCCAACCCTGACAATGAATAATGTCTGGAGCCCAGCCCAATTTTTTTACCGTTTCCATAACGCCTTTGCAAAAGAAGATGGTGCGCTCGTCATTGTCATCGAACAATTTACCCGCTTCGTCCCTAAATACATATTTGCGATGGAAATAATCTTCGTTGTCTAGAAAATAGACCTGCATCTTGGTTTGCGGAATCGATGCAACTTTGATGATCAAAGGATTGTCGTTGTCGTCGATGGAAATATTAATCCCACTCAATCTCACAACTTCATGCAAACGATTTCTACGTTCGTTAATGACGCCAAATCGGGGAACAAGAATTCGAATTTCATTTTCTTGCTCTTGAAGTGCCTGAGGCAGCATTCGGGCAACTGTTGCTAAGGGTGATGTCTCGAGGAAAGGAGACATCTCAGAACTCACAAACAGAACGCGTTTTTTGGTTTGGGTCATGGTTTTGTCTAGACTCTATTTAGAAAAAGAATACAAAAGTATAATAAAAAAATCGGAAATTGAAACAACAATCTACTAAGAACCTAGGAAAAATCGTTATTTGCACCTCTTTCTACGCAATAATGGAGGTATTTGAATCAGCGGACACATGGACGGCGAAATTTGGAGGCGGTCAATCAGCAAATTGGGCGATGATTCCAACGATGGGCGCGTTGCATCAAGGGCATTTATCCTTGATTGAAGCGGCACAAAAAAATGGATATCAAACAGTTGTAAGCATTTTTGTAAATCCGTTGCAATTCAATAACGCAACAGATTTGGAGAAGTACCCGAGGCATTTAGAAAATGATCTCGCGCTGCTCTCAGGGGTAGGTGTTGATGCTGTATGGACTCCCAATATCGATACGATTTACCCAGCTGATTTTACAGAAATCGCATTGGATTTGGGAATTTTGGATCAGATTTTTGAAGGATTGCATCGACCTGGGCATTTTAATGGGGTGGTTCAGGTGTTAAATCAGTTGTTTTCTGTGATTCAACCGAAGGCTGTTTTTTTTGGTCAAAAGGATTTACAGCAATGTTTGGTTGTAGAAAAACTGCTCGCAGTATATTTTCCAGACATCAAATATTTTAGGGTTGCAACGCTCAGGGCCGAATCGGGATTGGCATTAAGTTCTCGAAATGAACGTTTATCATCCAAAGGAAAAGCCGTTGCCGCCGAGATCCACGCTTCGATGCTACGAATTAGCAATAGTTTAGAAAATCACGACGAAGTTCAAGGCCAAGAATGCGAGCGATTGAAGCAGTTCGGGTTTGAAATAGAATATTTGGAATGGGTTTCATTGCCCAATATGGAAAAGGCCAAATTACATGACCTAACCATCATGGAGGAACACGCACTCAGTAATGTCAAAACAGCTACTACCGCAGTCGTTTTTGCCGGCACCTTGGAAGGTGTTAGGTTAATTGATAACTTGCTTATTCCTTAGTTTTTGATAATCCGGGTTTGATAAACCGCAGTACCGTCAATCAACTTCAAAGTATAAATACCGTTGCTCCAAGCACTCGCATCGATGGTTGATTTTCCAGCGTTCATCGTGCTCGCATAAACCACTTTGCCCATCACATCAGAAACTTCGTATTGCATCGCTTGGTTGGCAGCAACATTTAACACCAACTGGAATTGATTCGTACTTGGATTCGGATACACAGAAACCATGGCATCAGGGCCGTTCAACAAAGAAGTGGCAGCCACTTCGGTGCCTTGTGCATAGGCTTTCTTCAACGCATCGTTCAACAAAATAGTACCGCCATTGTCTACCAAAGTTGTATTATCAATAAACATCCCAACAATGTGCATGTTGTTCATATTCCAAGAACCATCCATCGGGAAAGTGAAGTTGTGTACGAAGCTCGCACCCTTGCTTGCGCTGCTACCGAAGGCATTGGGTAAACCGGCAAAAGTTGGAGCAATCGCTCTTCCTACGTGGTCGTAAACCATTTGAGAAGCAGGTACTGGATTAGGCAATTTTTCAAAGCCACCCATCACACCGCTTGCACCGCCCGCATAAGCATTGGATTGGTTGAAACCCGATGTGGTGCCGCGAACATCGTCCTCAACAATCGCACAAGCAATTCTGAAGTCGCCAGAAATATCAGATTCTAACGTTGTTTTTACACTTACTTTCATCACCTTGGTGACATCGTCGTATTTGGCAGCAATATCCAAAATTCCTCTTGGTGCAGTTTGTACACGTTTGATAAAGTCCCCACCCATCGCAGATGGATCCATTTTGGTGCCGCGATCTACCAAAGCACTTGGGTAGCCACTGATTTTTGAAGCCATACCGGCATCGTAGTATCCATTCATCATCGGATCGTTGTTGTGCACTGCGATACCTTGGAAAAAACCCTCGTATTTGTCGGTCATCGTCTTAAGAGCAACAGCACCTCTAGGGCACCACTGACACCATGTACCGGTTGCTTCTTCGCCAATTACAACTTTGCCTTTGGCGGGAACTACGGGGTCAATTGTAATAGTTTTGCTGTTGTCCGATGCATTATCGTCTGCTGAACCATTTATTGTTGTAACGCTCGCAACGACATCATTTTTGCCTGCTACGATCGATAAAGTATTCGTCATTGTTGCAGTGTACAAGCCACCGGCTGCGATGCTCAAGCCTGTCAACTTTTTGGTGTCGGTATTTCCATTGTATTTGACACTAACATCGGCATCAGTAATGGTTGTAGTACCGAGATTGCGAATTTCTATGGTTGGTAAAACTTTAGCGCCTGCCAAGAATCCCACAACGCCGCCAACGTAAGTTACGCTAGCATTTTTTGTGGTTGAAGTATACGCGGTGTAGGTGGTTGAAACATCGTCCACATAAAAAGAACTTCCGTTGATTGGAAACAAATCCATGGCGGCAATGGCGCGAGTGGCATTTTGAAAACTACCCACTTTTATCGCGTCCAAGTAAACATCCCAGGTGTTGGTGTTCAGATCAATTTTTAACTCAAAATCAAACCATTGACCTTGGTTGTAATTGACATTGATTAAGTTACCAGCACTGGCGTTGTTGATCTGCAAGGTTTTGTCGATGTTAAAATACACATCAATGGTATAGCCCTTGCCCCAAGTGGTTTGCTCTTGAAGGTTGAAATATGCGTTTTTCCCGGCATCCACATTCATGGCCATTTTCAAACTGAAGGTACCCGTGTTTTTTGCACCTCCAAAGGGAAGAACCAAATCAGTGGGCCCACCGTTGGTAGCAGTACTTTGAAAATACACACTGTTTGCTCCGCTTTTGGCTTTGGTAGAAGTGACCTTTACATCATCCGCACCACCATTAGGGCTGCCCCAAGTTTCCCATGTCGCACTGGTAGCGGCCAGATTGTCGCCTGATTTGTAACTGTCGAAATTGTCGCTAAATGTCTGCGCCTTTGAAGCCGAACTCGCCAAAAGGACACCCAATAGAATGAAGTATTTTTGTTTCATAATTGTTCTTATTTTTCAAATATAGGAATTTGAACCGTGTAAATTGTTTTCCAGAAAGACGATGCCAACTTTTTGGTGTTTTCGATATTCGATATTTTATTGTTAATCCAAACCTATTTTTGTTTTATTAATAGACGATGGGTATCAACGCCAAATTTCGAATAAGTATTTTTACAAGAATCGAAGGATGGCTGCTGTTGTTTTTTTTGATTCAATGTATTGGCATTACAGATCCGCCGTTGGAAATCGGTCACAATTGGAGGCAGGTTCTCACCAATATGGTTTCCAGAAATTATTACGAGTCGGGAATGGATTGGCTCTACCCCAGAATTGATATCGCCGGAGAAAAAACGGGCATTACGGGGGCGGAATTCCCAATCATGAATTTTCTTATTTTCCTCTGCTTTAAAGCCTTTGGTTTTGCCCATTGGTATGGCAGATTGATTAATTTGTTGATGGTAGTTTGGGGTGTGTTTCGGTTTCATAAAATGACCAAGGTTCTATTCGATGAGCGTGTCGCCAAGTATGCTGCATTGACTTTGATGGCTTCCGTTTGGTTTTCCATTTCTAGAAAAATCATGCCCGATACTTTTGCCGTTTCGCTCGTCATCATTGGTTTGAGTTATTGGGTACAATATTGCATCCAAATCAGATTCAAGGATTGGATATTGGGTGTCATTTTTATTTGCTTGGGGGTGCTGAGCAAGATTCCTTCGGCGTGTTTGGTGGCGGCTTTGCTTCCGATGGTTTGGATGAATCAAATACAACGAAAAACAAAAATCTTGATTTTTACGGGGGTGTTTTTGTCGATCTTCCCCGCCATTGTTTGGTATTTTTATTGGGTTCCCTACCTTAATACGTTTGGATACCCCTGGTTTATTTCCAAAGGATTAGTAGAGGGTATTCGGGAAATTCTTCCACTGTGGCGATTGTTATTGGAGAAGTTTTACTTCACCAGTTTTTATAGTTTTCTTGCCCTGGCCGCGATGATTTACGGCGTTGTTGTATGTGCTGTTAAACGCGAAAAAGACTTTTGGATTGGAGTGGCTTCAGTTACTTTGCTTTTTGTTTTTTACATGGTAAAAACGGGGTCAGTTTTCCCCCAGCACACCTATTATGTGATTCCATTTGTGCCTATTATGTGTTTATTCGTGGGCTTAGGGTTGAGCTCATTAACGAGATTTCGCTTTGGAAACAAGCTACCAAATGTGCTGATTTTTTTCATCGTAATAGAAGGGGTATCAAACCAAATGCACGACCATTTTATCAAAAAAAGTGAAATGTACAAACTCACCTTAGCATCGGAGGTGAGTTACCATATACCCAAATCTGATCTCGTAGTCATTAACTCAGGCGTGAATCCACAAGAATTGTATTTCTTGCACAGAAAGGGTTGGGTTGCTTTGAATGAACAAGTTTTAGATATCAATCAAATGAACGCGTGGATCAAGAAGGGTGCGAAATATTTGGTGTTTAAAAAATCCAGTTTTAAGAATTGGGTGACATTGGACATCATCCAATTGAGCGTAACCCCAAACTTTGAATTGGTGTTTGAGAATGAACATTACGCGCTCTACAAATTACCATCGGATCATATTGAATGATCGATAGAGTGTTTGATTTTCTATACGATGCGGGGAACATGCTTTTTTGCGTCGTCAAAAAATGGTAATCTTGAATCAAATAAAAACGACATGAATTCTGCACTTAGTATTTCAAAGAGACTCTCATTCGCTATAGTATCGGCGACATTAATTTTTGTTTTGGGTTCATGTAAGAAAGACCCTGTAAAGTCTATGCCAGGACCGGGAGAATATTTGAATTCCAAAGTTGGTTCCAACTGGAGTTATGCTACCACGGGTACATCGAGCAGCGATTGGACGGTGAAAGTGGAAGATTCTACGGCACTTTATTTATCGAACACTTTTCAAATGTATAAGACCAATACTGCGGGTGTTATCAGCCGAAACTACTATCGTTACAGCAAGGGAAATTACAGTGTTTTGGTTTTGGATGCTGATGGTGCGACCCAAGAAATCGTTTATTTAAAGGATTCAATGCAGACCGGTAAAAAATGGTCGAAGTCGATTAAGGGATTGGGCGGAATTTTGAAGCAGTACAATTACGAAGTCATCGAAACGGTCTCTAAAACGGTTGGAAGTAAATCGTTTGAGAATGTTGTTCATATTCGTTTAAACATCCCATCGTTGGGATATACATCGGATGCTTATTACGCGCCAAAAGTGGGCTTGGTGATGGTAGACGATGATTATGCATCGAGCGGAAACACGTACCACACGGAAATCAAATCGTATGATTTGAAATAAATTATTTTGGTAGCCCCGACGAGAATCGAACTCATATCAAATGTTTAGGAAACATCTATTCTATCCATTGAACTACGGGGCCAAAGGGGAGGCAAAATTACTTTAAAAGGATTGTATTTTGTTAGATCGCTTTGACTTTTATCTAATGATGATCGCCTTTATAAATTACTGCAAAGATTCCGCATCTCAATGGCTAAATTTGCATCGCTAGTTGTGACGGAAATCGAAAAATCATATCAAAAAGGGATTAGAATTCTCGCTTGGATTTTTGTCGGCTTAATTGCTTGGCCTTTCTTAAGGAGTATCAGCACAAACAACGATCTGAATATTTTCTATGGCGCCGCGCAACGATTGGTTTCATTGGATAATCTTTATAGCAAACCCTATTCAGCCGAAGGTTGGCAACTCTATTATTATTACAGCCCCTTGTTTGCTACCCTTCTAGCGCCATTTACATTCTTACCTCAGTTTGTTGTCACGCATGAAGTGCCCTTTGGTTTGTTTATTCTGAAAATACTCTGGAATTGCTTAAATCTGTATTTTGTTTATCAGTTGTTTCAGTTTGTAAGGGATTTGGTTAATCCGCCCAAAAACAAAGCTGGACTGACATTTTGGATTGTGCTTGCTTTGGTTTCCTACCGATGGATATTTCTCAATCTTTTGTATGGCCAGATGACGATACTCATCGTTTGGGGAGTCGTTCGGGCATTTCAATTTTTACAGTCCAAAAAGCCTAAATATTTCACCGGCTTGGCATTTGGTGTTAATCTGAAAATATTACCCATTTTTATGGTGGGTCAGTTGTTCTTAATGAAGCAATGGCGGGCGTTTTTTATTACCGTTTCTTTGGTTATCGTGATGATATTTTTGCCTTTCGCGTATTTGCCTTTTCAATATCATGTTGAACTGCTTCAGAGCTGGATGATGAATATCAATCCATTTTCAAAAAACCACATTGTTGAATTGGGCGAAGGCGGTTTTATTGATTTTGGCGCATTGGTTACTAAGTACTTAACGGGTTTAAATATTGAAGGCGAAGAACGGGTGGCTTGGTTTTCGATGGGCGCTTCGGGCGTATTTATAACAACCCAAGTGTTTAGATTATTGGTGCTGTCGTCTTGTTGCTACTGGATTTGGAAATTTAGGAATATTTCCGATGAGAAAAAGTCGATTTTATTGATGTCGATCTTTATGGCATCAATCCCATTGGCGTTTCCGCATCAGAGGGATTATTCGTTGTTTATGATGTGGCCATTGGTCTTATTTGTTGTTAAGGACTGGTTGATATCATTGAAGCATGATAATGTGACCCTTGTGAAGCATGAGGAAATCATACCAACCTGGATCAAATTAGGATTTTTCATTGGGGCGTTTTTGATGGGACTCATTGTCTTTTTTGAAGCACTTCCTTTCGATATTCGCGCTTGGATCAGTGGTTATCGCATCCAAGGCATCGGCGGTCTAATTTTCTTACTTTTTGGTCATTGTTATTTGGATTGGAAAGTCAAAAACTGGCAACATGAAAAAACCATTTAGTAATACTTTATCTTTGAAATCATATGAAAACAATTAAACATATCGTTTTTTTAGCCTTGGTTTCCTTGGCATTAAACGCTCAGGCGCAGAATTGTACGCCAGACACCACTATCAAAGTAGCAGGATTTTATCCAAGTAAATTGGCTGATGGAAATGTAGGTACCGCGTATAATCAAACCGTGATGGTACTTTCATTTAAGGATACATCTGTGGTTGTAGGAGGTAGCAAACAGAAAGTAACGATCGACTCATTGAAGCTTACGAAGGTGATTGGCTTGCCAACAGGTATGGGTTATGTATGTTTTGAGCCTCGTTGTATTTATTTGCCTTCGAAGGTTCGTTGTATCAAACTTAACGGCACCCCAACAACGTCTGGTGTTTACCCTTTGAAATTTGCTATCACAGCGTACGCCAAGGTTAACGGTTTTCTACCAGTTGCCCAACCGGATACCATCAAGAATTTTAGCATTACAATTACTGGCGGAACTGCGCAAATCGCAGAAAATAGTTTAACATCGATTCGTGTTTATCCTAACCCCGTAACGAATCAGATCTTTGTTTCTGGTTGCAAAGCCAAGCCACAGGTATACAATGCTTTGGGCGCTGAGATAAACATCACAATGACTGAGGAAAATGGTTTGTGGAGCGCGGATGTTTCTAATTTGAACGCGGGTATCTACTTCATGACATCTAGCGGAATTCATACCCAATGGATCAAGGAGTAATGTCCCCGTTGCATATCGTAATTCCGACCAAGAAAGCGGAAATGCCAGCGTTAATCGTCTTGTGCGTTCTGATTTTTGTGGGCTGGGGTTTTCACTATGGCATGCTCGGATGGAAAGGCGGTTTGGTTTGGTTGCTTTTATCGATACCATCTTTGTTATTTATAATCAAAAAACGTCGCGGCGAATATTTTGTCAAGGTAGACGAAGAAGGCATATCATTCCGATTGCACTTTTTTTCTTCCTATATGATGATTCCCTGGAAATACTTGCAACGAATTGATTACTTGGAATATGAAATCAACTTTATGTTAAAAGAAACGGCCCAGGTGGTTTCCTTGGCAACGAGTGGTTTGGACGATCAAGATGTAGACTCCTTAAAAGCCTATATTTCTGATGCCATTGCAAAGCGCGAGGCACAATAAATTGTTCCCAAAGGATTATTTGTAACTTTGCATTTCTATGTCTTTTCAGCCCAATTTTGATTTTGTAGAAGAGCTTCGATGGAGGGGTTTACTTCATGATGCGATGCCTGGTACCCAAGAATTGCTCAATACCGAGCAAGTTACGGGCTATGTTGGTTTTGATCCAACGGCAGATTCATTGCACATTGGAAATCTCGTACCAATAACACAGTTGATGCATTTCCAACGCGCAGGTCATATTCCTGTCGCTTTGGTGGGCGGAGCAACAGGCATGGTAGGCGATCCCAGCGGTAAAACCGATGAGCGCAAGTTGTTGGATGTTGAAACGATAAATCACAATATTGCTTGTCAGAAAGCCCAACTCCAAAAGTTCATTGAGTTTGGCGAAGGTGGCAATAAAGCGAAGATGGTGAATAACTACGACTGGTTTAAGAATTGGTCGTTTTTGGATTTCATTCGCGACGTGGGAAAACACATCACTGTGAGTTACATGATGAGCAAGGACAGTGTTCGGAATCGACTTGAATCGGGGGGGATTTCGTTTACTGAATTTACCTATCAATTGGTTCAGGGGTATGATTTTTTGCATTTATATAAGAACGAAGGATGCAAACTCCAGATGGGAGGCAGTGATCAGTGGGGAAATATCACCACGGGTACAGAGCTGATTCGCAGAATGGCGGGTGGAGAGGGCTTTGCATTAACAGCACCCTTGATTACCAAGGCAGATGGAACCAAGTTTGGTAAATCTGAAGGCGGTAATGTGTGGTTGGATCCAGCAAGGACATCGCCCTATAAATTTTATCAGTTTTGGTTAAATGTTGCGGATGAAGATGCCATTCGTTTCATCAAGATATATTCTTTGAAGAACCGCGATCAAATTGAAGCGTTAATTGCGGAGCATACAGGTCAAGAACACATGCGAATTTTGCAGAAAGAATTGGCGGCAGAAATGACGGTTCGAGTGCATTCAGAGGCAGATTTGGAAATGGCTTTGAAAGCAACGCAGATCTTTTTTGGCAATGGCTCGGCCGATGATTTAAAAGCGCTTGACGAGGCTACTTTGGCGGCAGCGGCAGATGGCATGGAGCGTTTTGAAGTGGAGACGGCATCGTTGGCTCAAGGCATTCAAGTGTTGGATTTGTTGGCCGTAAATACGCAGATCTTCCCTTCCAAGGGAGAAGCGCGCAAGATGTTGCAAGCCAATGGATTTGCTTTTAACAAAGACAAGTATACCGACATCGACGGTACGATAAACGATACGATATTATTGCATGGAAAATACTTGATTGCTCAGAAAGGCAAAAAGCAGTATTTCTTGATCGAGGCTGTTTGAACGGAATGCGGTTGAGTTACAACTTCTGCGTCACCATTTTCTCTAGGTATACGCCGTAACCACTCTTTTTCAAGGGTTGGGCGATCGCTAGCAATTCATCAGAAGTAATAAAACCTTGTCGCCAAGCGATTTCTTCGATACAACCAATTTTTAGGCCCTGACGATCTTCGATGACCTGAACATATTGTCCGGCTTGCATGAGTGATGTAAAAGTTCCTGTATCCAACCAAGCCGTTCCGCGCTCAATGATTCGAACTTGCAAAGCGTTTCGCTCCAAATAAATGCGATTGACATCGGTGATTTCTAGTTCGCCGCGAGGGGATGGCTTAAGGTTACAAGCAATATCAACCACTTGATTATCATAGAAGTATAAGCCAGGTACTGCGTAATTACTCTTGGGTTCCAAAGGTTTTTCTTCTATGCTGATGGCGTTGAGGTGCTCATCGAACGCTACCACACCGTATCGCTCTGGATCGCTGACGTGGTAGGCAAAAACAATCCCGCCATTGGGGTCGATGCTGCTTTTTAAGGTGTCTTGGAATTTGGAACCGAAGAAGATGTTATCGCCCAAAATCAAAGCAACAGAATCATCGCCGATGAAATCTTTGCCCAAAATAAATGCTTGTGCCAATCCGTCTGGTGAGGGTTGAACGCAATATTCGAATCGGCAGCCTAACTTAGCGCCATCGCCCAATAACTTTTGGAAATGGGGTAAATCGTGGGGTGTGCTGATGATTAATATTTCATTGATTCCCGCCATCATCAAAACTGATAACGGATAATAAATCATTGGTTTATCGTACACTGGCATCAACTGTTTGCTCATGGCCAACGTCAATGGATGCAATCGGGTGCCAGAACCGCCGGCGAGAATTATCCCTTTCATAATTGCAAAGGTATGCGATGCAATTGATTCAGTGTAAGTCCTGTGTTAAAAGTTGATGAATCCCCTGTGTTGCTTAGGGAAAGTGATTGAAATTTTAGGAAGGAATTTGGGTTATCTCGGAATTTGATACACTTGCACCCAGTCCACTTGGAAATCCGATGTTTTGTTGCCGCTTTCGATTAATTGGGGGATGTAAGTATTCTCCAGTCCGTTGTTTAACACCAAAAACATGGGTTCTTGGTAAAACTGGGCCATCCAGCGATTAAATCGTATCGATTTGACCTTGATGCCGTCTGTGTAGAAGTCGATTTTCTCGGGGGTCCACAAACACGAATAAATATGAAACGATGAGTCGGTGTCTTCAGAAACGCGAATTTTTTTCATCATCATTTGTTTGGTATGGGTTTCTACTTTCCCCGTGTGAACCGTCATGGTTTGGGTATTTACGCTGTTCCCGTTGGCTTTACCGTACATCTCAAAAATATCGATTTCGGGGGGCCAATTGTTTTTTCCGGTAAGCCACCATGCTGGCCATGTTGCGGGTCCTGTTGGGTTTTTGCTGCGGACGGCAAAATATCCGTAGGTGAAATTTTGGCTGTGAAAGGTATTTACAACGCCCACGCTATAGGGAATCATTACGGCCAGTTTGCCGGTGTCTGAATCTCCTGTTGCTATGTTTTGTTGTACTTGTGAGGTTAATACTGAACTATCTCTCACCTCGTGGTCGCCCAGATATTTTATGACATTTCCTGCTGCATTCACACGCTGAATTTGAATGAGTTCGTTTTGAATCCGATTGGTTTCATTCATCGCTCGATACATCCTTTCTACATCGCCTTTGGGTTGATTCTCAATGATGATGGGATAAGGCCTGGGCTCATTGAGTAGGTGTAACTTGCCATCGGCGACAAAAACTTGTGGGTCACCGTAAAACTGATGCGCATTGTCTGGGTGAAACCGCCCCCAAGGCTGACCTTTCGACCAAACAGCGGGATTGAAAGTATCGAAATTGTCTTCAAATACGAGTTGATAATCTTTGGCCTCATCGGGCAGAACAAGGTTAGTGGTGTTTTTAGTTAGGTGCTTGAACTGACGGCAATATCGCGCACTTCTAAAGTCCCAATTTTTTTTGAAATACATGCTCATTTTGGCGGCACGAAATCCCGCTCGGGTTGAATCGATAGGCGATGAGGTTTTGCCGCTAGCCCAATTCGTTGTGGTCAATGAAAAGAGGAGCAGAATTATTGATGCAAACCGGCGAAAAAAATTGAGGTGATTCGCTATTTGGCGGTGTATGATTTTCAATTGAGAGGGCATCAAAAACGACATAAACAAAGTTAAGAAATTCGCAGTAGGTTTGAAGTAGTGAGTGAAGCAGCATTTAAATCAGGATTTGTGAGTATTATCGGTATGCCAAATGCCGGAAAAAGTACCCTTTATAACGCCTTGTTGGGCGAGAAGTTAGCCATCGTAAACTCGAAGGCGCAGACAACCAGACACAGGATTTTTGGTATTAAAAATGGCCCTGGCCACCAAATCGTTTTTTCTGACACCCCCGGCATTTTACGTCAGACCAGCTACGGAATGCACGAGCGGATGATGAAGTTTGTGAAGGAAAGTGTGGACGATAGCGATGTGTTGGTTTTGTTGATCGACATCAATGGAAAGGATTTTTCTGAGGAGATTCAAGAGAAATTTGAGCGGTCGAAGGCAAAGAAAATCGTTGTTTTGAATAAGATCGACAAGGTACATCAGCAGAAGTTGGAGGAAAAGTTGGTTTGGTTGAAAAAGACGTTTATTGGCGATGTTTACTTGGCGATTTCGGCACAGGAAAAATTTCAGATCGATGTGTTGGAGAAGTATTTGGTTGATTTTTTGCCTGAGCATCCGGCCTATTATCCAGAGGATCAATTAACTGATAAAACCGAAAGATTTTTTGTCAACGAGATCATTCGGAACAACGTTTTGAAACTTTACGATGAAGAGGTGCCTTATTCGGTAGAGATTGTGACTTTGTTATTTAAGGAGGAGCCGAAAATTATCCGTTTAAGTTGTGAAATTATTGTTGAGCGTGACTCTCAGAAGCCCATCATCATTGGGAAAAAGGGTCAGAGTATTAAGAAATTGGGCATCGAATCGAGGAAAGAACTGGAGTTGTTTTTCCAAAAGCAGGTGTATATGGAATTGTTCGTGAAAGTTCGAGAAGATTGGCGCAACAACAAGAAAATGTTGGATCAATTTGGATACGAATCGGAGTAAATTTGGGTCGTATGCGGATCATTGTAGGCGTTTTGTCGATTACGCTGTTGGCATTCACGGTTCTTTCGGAGAATGATAGCCTGGGCAAATTTGTTCATGGTGTTCATCGCCAGAGAGGGTTCATTGCTCCAGCTTCGACTTCCATGTCAGATTCAAAATCTCTGGGTTGCTTTGCTCGAGATACCGTGTACTTTGTTCCTTGTAATGGCAAATCGATACGTGTTGAAATCAAGGTTGCTCGATTTGCAAATGCATCGATTCGACAGAAAATGTTGCTGCTGTTGCCCGGTTGGAATTTTGCCGATACGCAGTGGTGCACACGAACACGGGTTTGCGATGAGGCCACAAAGCGAGGCTACGATGTGATGTTGGTGGAGATGGGTAAGAGCGTATATATAGATAGTTTGTACCCGCAGATGCGCGCTGATTACCGATTTTATCCCACGCGGACATGGCTTTGGGATTCTGTATTAGAGCCATTACAAAAGAGGAGTTATTTTACTGACCGAGGTATACCGGAAGATCCCATAAAGACTGTGGATGGTGATGTTTACTATAAATCGATGCGATTGCCTATTCCGTCTTATGTGATGGGCTTGTCTACAGGTGCAAGAGGAGCTTTATTGCTAGCTTTGGAGCATCCTGAGGCGTTCCAGGGATGTGCCGGTTTAAGTGGCGATTACAACCCGTTGTTGATGAAGAACGACAACCTGATGATTAACTGTTTGGGAAAATATGACGATGTTCCTTGGCGATGGCGGGGTAGGAATAATATTGAATTGCGGGTAAACGAGTTACAAATTCCTTGTTATATCGCCCATGGTGAGGCTGACCAAGTGGTTCCGATGCAACAATCACAGCAGCTCTACGAAGCCCATGAAATTTTAGGGCGTGCGTCTACGATTCCCACAAAGATGTCGTCGATGAAATTGGCAATAGTAAAAAATGGCGGACATAATTATGGATTTTGGGGAGAGCAAGGTTTACTAGCCATAGATTTTTTCGACGATAATTTGAAAAATTAATCGATTATAGAATAGAAATTTCTTAGTTTCGTTATAACATAAAAATTATGTCAGAAACATTTAAATCATCGGTTTTCAAGCACTTAGGCAGTATTACGGTTGCCGTTGGGGTTGTGATAACGGCCTTAGTTTTGGGCAATTCATGGGTGAAAAGCAAGCGCAATTTCGAAAACAAAAAATCCATTGAGGTTACCGGTAAGGCGGAAAAAGATTTCATCAGTGATTTGGTTGTATGGAGTGGCGAGTATCATAGATCGAGCACAGACTTTAAAGAGGCCTACCGAGCATTGAAAAATGACCAAGCAAGAACCAAGGCGTTTCTTTTGGCCAAGGGAGTGAAAGAGGCTGAAATTACATTTTCGTCTACCGATGTAAGAAAGGAAACGGAGAGCGTTTACGATGTTGAAGGACATTTTCGTGGTGAGCGTTTTATTGGTTATCGCGCTGTTCAAAGTGTAACCATTAAATCAAAAGAGGTTGACAAGGTTGAGAACATATCGCGTGAAATCACGGATTTGTTGGAGCAGGGCATTGCGTTTAATTCAAATTCCCCATCCTATTATTACACCAAATTGGCAGAATTGAAAATTGATTTGCTCAAAACAGCCGCAACGGATGCGAGAAAGCGATGCGAAACAATCTTGGACGAGGCAGGCTCTGGCAAAGGTCGATTAACCAAAAGTTCAATGGGGGTTTTCCAAATCACAGGTCAGTATTCAGGCGAAGAATATTCTTACGGAGGCACGTTAAATACCAGCAGCAAAGAAAAAACGGCGAGTATTACAGTAAGCTTGGAATACGATATCGATTAATTTGAAAAATTGATAAATAAAAAAGCCGAGCATTTGCTCGGCTTTTTTTAGTAGCGGGAGATCAAGCGATTTCTAACTTTTTAGAAGGGTATGAATTGGTGGTTGACTTATGGAAATATATGAATAGGCGAGATGAATAATTTTTATGCAGAACACGTTACCCCGCCTATTGGGTAGGTGCTGTTAGCACTCGTTTTTTCTTCTTTCAATAATACCATTTGTCTTTCAATTGCGTCATGCCTTCTTTTGGCTTTTCAGTTTTTGACCAATAAGTTAGTCCTATTCTCACGTCCAGAAATCCCCAAAGTCCGTAGTAAACTTCATTGTCTGTCTTTGAAATTATGTATACGTTTAACTCTTGTCGAAATTTAATGAGGCTGTCTTTTTCCGCCTGAGTTAATAGATTGCTTTTGTCAGTGATGTTGTCATTAAAAATATGAATTTCGTCTGATTGTCTTTGAGC
>Ga0304730_1000880_pt1 | contig 24271 bp, 19 predicted proteins | sample M_130628_MF_Meta_FD_190474 | JGI IMG/M metagenome (GOLD analysis project Ga0304730, IMG submission 190474) | Freshwater microbial communities from Lake Montjoie, Canada to study carbon cycling - M_130628_MF_MetaG (v2) (version 2) | ecosystem: Environmental > Aquatic > Freshwater > Lake | place...
GAGAGCGTCTGGTGGAGTTTGAAAGAGATTTGGAAGAAGGGTCTACTTGTTCAAGACCATCGCGTTGCACCATATTGCCCTCGTTGTGGAACAGGTCTTTCAGACCACGAACTTTCTCAAGGATATGAAACTGTTACAGATCCATCAGTATTTGTTCGCTTCCCTGCAACATCTGGAGAGCTTGCAGAACTCAAAGCCTCGTTCCTTGTGTGGACCACAACGCCGTGGACTCTTGTCTCTAATACTGCAATCGCCGTCCATCCTGATGTGGATTACGTAGTTGTAAAGGCAACAGTTGATGATGTGAGTGAAGTACTTGTTGTTGCCGAGCCGCTCCTTTCCAAGGTTGCAGGCGAGCACGAAATCCTTAAGACCATCAAGGGTAAGGATCTAGAGCGCATCAGCTACACGCGCCCATTCGATTACCTTGAGATTCCAGATTCTCACTTCATCGTTCTCGCAACATATGTCACCACTGAAGATGGAACCGGACTTGTTCACCAATCCCCCGCATTCGGTGCCGATGACTTACTTGTCTGCCGCTCCTATGGACTACCTGTTGTAAATCCCATTGCACCAGATGGAACATTCCTTCCAGAAACTCCTGTCGTTGGTGGAATGTTCTTTAAGGAGGCAGATAAGCCACTTGTAAAAGAGCTCAAAGCATCAGGTGCTCTCTATAAGCATCAGCCTTATGAGCACGAATATCCACATTGCTGGCGTTGTCACACAGCACTTATCTATTACGCACAACCATCTTGGTATATCCGCACAACTTCAATCAAAGATGAGTTAATCCGCGAAAACCAGAAGACCGATTGGCATCCAGAGACAATCAAAACTGGTCGCTATGGTGATTGGCTCAATAACAATATCGACTGGGCTCTTTCACGTAATCGCTATTGGGGTACTCCTCTTCCCATTTGGCGCTGCGAAAATAAGCATGAGGTCTGTGTTGATTCACTCAAAGAATTGGGATCCCTTGCCGGCCAAGAGCTAAGCAACCTTGATCCTCACCGCCCATTTGTCGATGACATCACCTTTGCATGCGCTGAGTGTCCAGCAACAATGACTCGCGTTCCTGAAGTCATTGACTGCTGGTATGACTCTGGTGCAATGCCTTTTGCGCAGTGGGGCTATCCACATAAGCCAGGTTCTGTTGAGAAGTTCAAAGCTGCCTACCCTGCTGACTTCATCTGTGAAGCAATCGATCAGACTCGTGGTTGGTTCTATACCTTGATGACTATTGGAACTCTTGTCTTTGATGAAAGTTCTTATAAGAGCGTTCTCTGCCTGGGCCACATCCTTGATAAAGATGGTCGCAAGATGAGTAAGCACTTAGGCAATGTTCTTGAACCAATTTCTCTTATGGATCAACATGGCGCAGATGCTGTCCGCTGGTACATGCTCGCAGCCGGCTCTCCGTGGTCTGCCCGCCGCGTGGGCCACGATGCAATCTCTGATGTTGTTCGCAAAACACTGCTGACCTATTGGAACACCATCTCCTTCCATGCACTCTATGCAGAAGCATCCAACTTCGAGCTTTCTCAGAGCCCAGCACTCAAAGATCGCTCCATGATGGATCAATGGATTATCAGTGAGCTCAATGCACTCATTGCAGATGTTGATAAGTCCTATAACGATTTTGATTCACAGAATGCTGGAAAAGTTCTAGCTCGCTTTATCGATGACTTGTCGAACTGGTATGTGCGACGCTCACGTCGGCGATTCTGGGATGGCGACGTTGCAGCCCTTGCAACGCTGCATGAGTGCCTGACAACTATCACTCAACTTCTTGCTCCTATGGTTCCCTTCATCGCAGAGCACACGTGGCAGGTATTGGTTCGCGCTGCAGATAAAGATGCTGCCACATCTGTTCACCTCACAGATTTCCCAGTATCAAATTCTTCCCTCATCGACACCAAGCTCAATGGCCAAGTAGCTATGACGCGTCGCGTCGTTGAACTAGGACGAGCTGCACGCGCAGAATCTGCCATCAAGATTCGTCAGCCTCTGCAACGCGCTCTCATCTCAGCACAAGGGTGGTCTTCCCTTCCTGCAGATATGAAGGAGCAGATCTCTGATGAGCTCAATGTTCTTGATCTTCAAGATATTGCTGATGCCGATGGAGAACTCGTAGATATCTCTGTCAAAGCAAACTTCAAAACACTTGGTGCGAAATACGGCAAGGCTGTGCAGGATGTTGCAAAGCTGATCGCGGCAAGTGATGCGACAACTCTTGTGAAAGGTCTTCGCACGACAGGTGCTGCCACACTCAGTGACTTCGCTATCGATCTCGATGATCTTGTTGTGACAGAGGTACCTAAGAGCGGGTGGATGGTTGCAAGCCATGATGGCGAAAGCGTCGCCTTGGATCTCGCACTTACCCCTGCACTTATTGCATCAGGGCATGTTCGCGAAGTGATCCGACTGATTCAAGAGCGTCGCAAGAGCGATGGTTTTGATATCTCAGATCGCATCTCTGTCCGCTGGAATGCACCGGCTGAATTAATCGACACTATTACTCAGAGCGCATCCCACATCTCAGATGAAGTTCTTGCACTCTCTTTCGAACGCGATGCAAGCGTTGCGCAGGAGGAGAATGAGCTAGGTGTGGGAGTGGTGCTGAAGAAGGCTTAGCTCTTAGAGCAATACGTTGATTGCCACTTGAGCTGCATTAATTGCAATCAAGAGCACGATAAAGGATAGATCGATAGCCACGCCGCCAAGGCGAAGCGGTGGAATGAAGCGCTGAACAAATTTCATCGGCCTATCTGTAATTGAGTAAATAATCTCAAAGAGTCCTAGGAAGATTGCATTTGGTTTCCAATTACGGGCAAACATGCGAATGTAATCGATGATGATGCGAGCAAAGAGCGCAAATTTAAAGAGCCCTAAAAGTTGAATCAGAATTGAGGAGAGCATGCAGCAGGTCAGCTCTGGTTAAAGAAGCTTGCCTGAGCAGCAGTCTTATCTTCGTTGCTCACAGAGACATTTGCAGGTGAGAGCAAGAAAACTTTGAGGCTAATGCGCTCGATGCGTCCATGCAGACCAAAGACAAGGCCACTTGAAAAATCAACAAGGCGCTTGCGCTCAGACTCTTCCATGTCATCAAGATTGATGATGACAGGATTTCCTTCACGGTAGTACTCGCCAACTTTGCGAGCTTCAGAGTAAGAACGTGGTTGCAAAGTGATGATGTTATATGTAGCTGGTTCTTCGATCATCGCTGGTTGTGTTGCCGATGAATGTGAACCAAGAACTGTGACACCGGTACGTTCGCGAGCTGGACGTGCAACTGCGGCACGAGCTGGAACTTCTGAAACTGTGGTCTCTTCATCTGTATCGACGAGGCCAAGGAAGCCCATCATTTTATTAAGTGCTGACATGTCACTAGGTTACTAGCGGGTCGTACGAGAGCCGAGGATTGAGCTACCAACGCGGATATGTGTCGCACCGCAATCCATGGCAATTTCATAGTCCCCAGACATCCCTGCAGATAGCGATGTAGCAGCTGGATTCCTTGCGATAAATCGTCGATGAATTGCAGCGATTTCAGTAAATGCAGTCCGGGGTTCTAGAGCAACCGGTGGCACACACATCAGACCCAGTAGATTCAGATGAGTTGTGGCCATGACAGCATCGGCAAGGGCCGGCAGGTCAGCTTCGATGACTCCCCCACGAGATGGATCACCATCGAGTGAAAGTTGTAGAAAAATATCGATAGCGGATGTGGCAACAGAATCGAGCTTTGCAATATGGCTTGCTGTATCCAGCGAATGAATGACATTGGCCCACTGCGCAATATCTCGCAACTTGCGGCTTTGAATCTCACCTTGATAGTGCCATGTTGCATCCACTGCCGAAGATTTCTCTAATCCTTCTTCATTGCGGTTCTCACCGAATTGGGTGACTCCCAGATCTCTCAAGATCTGCACATCACTGATCGGGTAGGTCTTAGTCACCACGATCAAAGTCACATCAGGATTAGTAATGCGAGCTTGCACCGTCGCAAGATTGGCTGCTAACTCATCGCGGCGACTCATAAGCTAATGATTCCAGCCTGACGACCTGTAACGCCATCTCGGCGGTAGGAATAGAGATCATCATTTTCTAGAGTGCAGTGCGATTCATCGATAATTGAAATTGATTGGCTCTTCAACACCGCGCGAAGGGCAGCAGGCAAATCAAGTGCCGGGGTTCCTCGAGGCGTCCGTGATGCCGCAACTGGATGAAGAGTGACGACCTCGTCATGAATCTCTTGAGAAACTTCATAACAACTACCACAAATAGATGGTCCGATGATTGCTGTTATCTCACTCGAACCCATATCGCGCATAGCCTCAAGGGCCGCAAGTGCAACACCATTGACTAGCCCTTTACGTCCCACATGTACTGCTGCGACAGATTCAGCAGAGTGCAAGAGCAACGGAATGCAATCTGCCACCTGCACCGCAAGACTTACTCCAGGAATACCCGTAACCAACGCATCTGCAGTCGGATCCTCATCCGTTACCTCTTCAATCACCACTACACGATTGCCATGCACTTGTGACATATATTGAATCGGGCCAACTTCTTCGGCAAGAAGTGCTCTATTGGAAAGAACTGTAGGCAAATCATCGGAGACATGAGTGCCTAGGTTGAGAGATGCAAAAGCACCGGAGCTTGCGCCACCGGTGCGATTGGTAAAGCGATACTTCATGAAGGTAAGGAAGTGAATTACTTCATGAAGTCTGGGACATCAATTTCATCTTCAGAGACGAGCTCTTCAAATGTAATGCGCTTGCGTGGAGCAGAATCAAGGTCAAGAGCCACAGAGAGTGGATCATTAGTTGGAATTGGGTTAGCAACCCCACCCAGAGTTGTGGCGTTGATGACAGGCATATCAACCTTCTTAGGTTCCCCGCCTGCAAATCCTGCGGCAATCACAGTAATGCGCACTTCATCACCGAGAGCATCATCAATTGTTGTTCCAAAGATTATGCGCGCATCTGGGTGAGCTGCCGCCTGAACAAGTTCACATGCCTCATTAATTTCAAAGAGACCAAGATCTGAACCACCTGCAACAGAGAGAAGAACTCCCATTGCACCATCAATGGATGCTTCAAGGAGTGGACTTGAGATGGCAAGTTCTGCAGCTCTTGTTGCACGGTTATCACCGCGTGCTGAACCAATTCCCATCAGGGCTGAACCTGCATCTGTCATCACTGTCTTCACATCTGCGAAGTCAAGGTTGATAAGTCCTGGTTGAGTAATGATCTCTGTAATTCCTTGAACGCCAGAGAGAAGAACTTGATCAGCGCTCTTAAATGCGTCAACTGCCGTAATTGAACGATCTGAAATTGCAAGCAAGCGATCGTTAGGAATAACAATAAGTGTGTCTACTTGTTCGCGAAGAAGTTCAATTCCTTCTTCTGCTTGACGTGTACGAATCTTTCCTTCAAATGAAAATGGCTTAGTGACAACACCAATAGTCAGTGCACCGAGATCGCGTGCAATCTTTGCAACGATTGGGGCTCCACCTGTTCCGGTTCCGCCACCTTCTCCTGCAGTAACAAAGACCATATCTGCGCCACGAAGAATTTCTTCAATCTCTTCAGTGTGATCAATTGCAGCTTGTCTTCCCTTTTCAGGAGCAGCACCTGCACCGAGACCCTTTGTTGATGTACGACCAATATCTAATTTCACATCTGCATCACTCATTAATAAATGTTGTGCATCTGTATTAATCGCGATGAACTCAACGCCTTTTAATCCGACATCAATCATGCGATTGATTGCATTTACTCCGCCGCCGCCGATACCGACAACTTTGATGACAGCTAAGTAATTCTGTGGTGCAGCCACGTGAGTCCCCCTTTAGAACTGTAAACCTCTACTTGAGAATTACATTTCTACTCTCTTTGATGGGGGGAACGTATGCGCTTACCAAGTACTAATCAAAGACCGCCACGAACTATTTTCTCAACTCATACTTGATAGATAGAGATGATTTTATCGCTGCAATTTTGTAGAAATTAATTGCTTAAGAATCACTGTTATTTCACTATCGGTGCATGTGGTGCACTGACATCGATACGTCGAATATTTTTATTCTCTTCAAGTGCAATAAGGGCTGTAATCACTTGGATTTTTAGGGCGCTCTTCTCATTCGCACCCCACATCACTCGAATCTCTCTGCCCTCCAGTGAGATCTGCATTGCAAAGTTGGAGTCATTATGTGCCGATAGTGAGAGCACATTGGATTTGAAATCTTCAGGTAGCCCCTGAAAGAGCGCGATCGCAGAGAGCCCTAGCTCTGGAGTGGGGGCTGATACCCGTGGAAGGTCTGCCCCGCCAAAGCCGGGCAAGGTAAAGATCGTTCCTGAAGCATCGATCGTTGCTCCATTGAAATAGGCGCTTGGAGTTCGAGGAGTGATGACGATTCCCACTTTGCCATTGATCCAATTACGGGAGATATCGACAGACTCAATCCACTTCAGATGTGTGATGCGATGGGCAATCGCTCGCGGTTCTACACGAGCAAGTTTTTGACCAACAGAGATGTCGGCAATCTGTGTAATAGATTTTTCGGTCTCAGGTGTGGGAGCGCCAGTAATAGAAATTGCCGAGACTGCGAAGATCGATGACCATGCAAAGAGATAGACAAGGCCGGCAAAGAGCGCAGCGATGATGGTGCCGATAAGAGGAACTTTAGTGAAATTACGCAAAGCGACGTTGCAGCCCTTCGGCGATGATGGCGGCAAGTGAATTCACATCTCCCGCACCTAAGGTGATAATCACATCGCCAGGCTTAGCCATATCAATCACACGTTCAGATGCTGCTGCAAAATTCGGAATGAAGTGGCCTTTGCTCATCTTCTCAGCAATGAGTTCTGAGGAGACTCCATGTATCGGCTTTTCACTTGCCGCATAGATTTCAAGCAAGGTGACATCATCTGCAAGATCGAGGGATGTTGCGAAGTCATTCATAAATGCTTGTGTGCGTGAATAACGATGTGGTTGGAAGATTACGAGAACTCGACCATCTCCTGCATATCTGCGCGCAGTATCAAGAGTCACTGTAATTTCTGTGGGATGGTGACCATAGTCATCGATGATGCGAATACCGTGTTCTGTTGCCTTTAATTCAAAGCGGCGACCTGCTCCACGAAAGTTATGGAGTCCTTCAAGGAGTTGATGGATGGGCATTTCAAGCAAGAGCCCCATCGCAACGCATGCTGCTGCATTAAGGAGATTGTGATACCCAGGTATCTGCATCTCAAGATTGCCCACTGCTCGGCCTCGCCACATAACGCGGGCAGATGATGATGCAGCTTTAAGCTCAATCTGATCAATGCGAAGGTCAGCACCTTCTGCTTCACCATATGAAACGGCATCACACTTCAGAGCAGATGTTCCAAGACGTCTGGCCCCTGCATCGTCTGCGCAGTAGACCAAGAAACCATCGGGTGAAATTGTGGCTGCAAAGGAGTCAAAGGCGGCAGTGACCGCTTCTGGCGTATGGAAGAAATCAACATGGTCATGTTCGATATTGGTAACGATTGCAGCCAGTGGTTTGTATTCGATGAAGGAGCCATCTGACTCATCTGCTTCAGCGACAAAGAAGTTGCCTGTTCCGCGGTGTGCATTGGAGCCAGATGCAGTCAGAGTTCCACCGATGGCAAATGATGGATCGACTCCACATGCCTGCAGCGCCACAGTCATCATCGAAGACGTTGTCGTCTTTCCATGAGTTCCTGCCACCGCAATACTGGTTGAACCCTTCATCAATAGCGCAAGTGCTTGCGCTCGGGTGAGAATGGGAATAGATCGTTCAACTGCGTATGCCATCTCAGGATTAGAGGAAGAGATTGCAGTTGAATAAATAACTACATCTGCACCCTGCACATGAGCTGCCTCATGGGATGAATACACATCAGCGCCGAGGGCGCGCAGCGCTAAGAGAACGGAAGAATCTTTCGCATCTGAGCCAGATACTGCAATGCCATCAGAGAGGGCAATGCGAGCAAGTCCGCTCATGCCAGAGCCGCCAATACCGATGAAGTGAATCTTCTTGCCTTGCAGCGAATCCACTTACTTACCTCCGTGCAGCGCGTGTTCCATGAGTGAGACCATCTTAGATGCTGCATTGATATCGACATCAGAACCAGCAACTGGCGCGCTTGCACTCTGTGAGAGCAAACCCTGGATATTCGATACCAACCATGAAGGCGTGAAATTGTTTTGAGCGAGAATCTGAGCACGTGATTGCGAAACCAAATCTCTCGCATTGAGCTCTTGCTCTCCATTACCAATAGGAAGTGGAATAAAGAGTGCAAATCGTGCCAGCGTATTGACCTCAGCACATGTCACAGCGCCACTTCGCGAGATCACTAAATCTGCAGCCAGATAAGCATTAGCCATATCAGCGATATAACCATGAGCTTGGTAGCCATTCATTGCTTCAGGAGCTGTATTGCGAGCTCCGACTCCGTGAAGAATCTGGATACCTTGCGCTAGAAGATCAGAACGAGAATCGGCGATGACTGTATTCAGAGCCACAGAGCCCTGTGATCCACCAAAGATAAAGATCAGCGGCTTTGTGGGGTCAAAATCAAGTGCACTCTTTGCACTCTTCCTAGCGCTCTGCCAATCCTTTGACGCAGAGCGATATGCACTCACAACATCTTCCCGCAGCGGAAGACCAGCAAGGAGTGCGCGTGAAAGTTTTCCGGAATCAATGGGGTGTGCGATGGCTGTGTGTGGGGTGAAGAGCGCCCCAAGTCGATTGGCAAGGCCAGGGCGAGCATTTGCTTCATGAATGACGATCGGTGTGCGCGTGAGAGCTGCAGCAATATATGCAGGAGCTGACACATATCCCCCAAAGCCAACAACGAGATCAGCATCGCGCATCAGAGAAAGAGATTGTGCAACAGAGCGCAAAAGTGAAAATGGTGCAGCAAGCAGAGAAGGAGAAAGTCGACGTGCAATACGAACCTTGGAAATAAAGTGAAGATCAAAACCTGCCTCAGGAACTAACCGCGCTTCAAGTCCTTCGCGCGTACCCATAAAGGAAATCCTTGAATCTGGATGCGCAGCCCTGAAGGCGCGTGCAACAGCCAGAGCTGGCTCCACATGGCCCGCAGTGCCACCACCTGCGAAAAGTACTCGTGTCATGCTCTCTGCTTCTTTACTATCTCTTTTCGCACAGCAGGATCACGAAGGGCTGCTCCTGCAACAAAACCAAGAGCGCAGAGCGTTGCCACTAGTGCCGAACCACCATATGAAACCAAGGGAAGTGTTACTCCCACAACAGGCAGAACGCTTGTTGCAGAGCCGATATTCAAAAATGACTGAACGGTAATCCAGCATCCAATTCCTGCACATGCATAACGAACCATTGGCTCTTGTGCACGCAGTGCGATGCGGAAGATGGAGTAGATCAAAGTTGCCATCAAGATGAGAACGCTGAGCGTTCCAACAAGTCCTAGCTCTTCACCAATGACAGAGAAGATAAAGTCGGTGTGGGCTTCTGCAAGATTGCCCCACTTCTGCCTACTTCCACCAAGACCCACGCCAAAGAGGCCACCACTAGCAAGACCGAGCAGGCTGTGGGCTGGTTGCCATCCTGCATATTTGTAATCTTCAGGAGCAAAAGGGTTAAGGAAAACGAGAAAACGCTGAGCGCGATAGCCAGATGTTGCGATCAACCCGGCAAGAGCTAACGCACCTGCTGCAGTAATCCACCCAAAGAGGCGAAGTTGAATACCAGAGACAAAGAGAAGGCCAGCAAGGATTGCAGCAACTACTGATGTTGTTCCCAAATCATGGCCATACATAATCATCGCCATGATCAGAAGAAAGCCAGGACCAATAAGCCCAAAGACGTTGATGCTGTTGCGTCCTGCCTTCTCCTTGCGTGCAAGTAAATAGCTAGCCCATAAAATCATGAGGAACTTTGCAAATTCACTGGGCTGCACATCAATAAATTTCAGATTGATCCAGTTTGTATTTCCATTGACAGTCTTACCTAAAGCAGGAATCAAGAGCAGGCCAAGTAAGCCAATGGAGATGATGAACCCAAGGCGTCCGAGCAACTCCCACTTTGCAATAGAGAGCTTTGATAAATACCCAGCAAGTGGAATCGAGATCGCAACGAAGAGCAGCTGGCGAAGCACGATAGAGAGTGCACTGCCTTGCGTGTCAATGGCATGAATAGATGAGGCAGAGAACACCATGATCAGACCAAGGAAGGTGAGGGCGCCAGCGCTCACAAGCAACATATAGAGATGGTTCACCGGCTTTGCGAGGAAACGCTCTTGAGTCTTACTTGCCATCACGAACAACCTTTTCTACTGCTGCTCTAAAGCGATCACCGCGGTCGCTATAGGAAACAAATTGATCCATGGATGCGCATGCAGGTGCGAGAAGGACGGTGTCGCCCGAATTCGCACGCTCTTTTGCAGCTCGGATAACTACTTCCATGAGCGCGTTGTTATCGCCGCCCTTGGAGTATTCCGAAGGTGTATCAATACGAATAATTTCGATTTCAGGTGCATACTCAGTGAGAGCACTTGCTATGAGTTCACGATCTTCACCAATAAGAATGGCTAGCCGAACACGAGATTTAATCCGCTCAACAAGTTCACCCATCGTTGCGCCCTTTGCAAGGCCCCCTGCGATCCAGATGACAGAAAGCGCCGACATGATGGCAGCAGCTGCAGCATGAGGATTCGTTGCCTTGGAATCATTGATCCATGTAATTCCATCGCGTTCTAGAACTGTTTCAATGCGATGGCGACCCGGTGCAAACTCAGTAATGGCGCTGCGAATAGCTTCATGGCTAACGCCCACTGTGCGAGCAAGACCAGCTGCTGCAAGTGCGTTAGAGACATTGTGAGGAACAGTTGGAGTCACCTCAACGAGTTCACAAATCATCGCAGCCTCTTGTGGGTCTGCAACAAATGTACGATCGACAAGGAGCTCCTCCACTACGCCCATCTCACCGGGGGACGGAGTATCGAGTGAGAAGAAGACTTTTCGCCCCTGCCAATGCGTGGTGCGTGTGACAATTTCACCATCTTGGCTATTGAGGATCGCAGTCATTGATTTATCAAGGATAGATAACTTATCGCTGGCATAGGCATCAAAACTTCCATGCCAATCAAGATGATCTTGAGCGATATTAAGCACAGCAGAAGATACGAATTCTGCATCTTCCAACCAATGTAATTGAAAGGAGGAGAGTTCAAGGACGAGATAGTCATACTTTTCTGCCGACTCAACGACTTCAATCACTGTCGTGCCGACATTGCCACACGCAACAGCTGCCAACCCACCACTGCGCAACATCGCAGCTGCAAGCTCAACTGTTGTGGTCTTTCCATTGGTTCCAGTCAGCGCAAGCCACTTCTGTCCTGGTGCTTTTAGGCTCCATGCAAGATCAACTTCATTAATTAGCGCAATGCGCGCAGCGCGAGCTGCAACCACTACAGGGTGATCTTCTCGCCAACCAGGTGAGACAAGTAAGAGATCAAAGTTTGCGAAATCAACGCGCGATGGTGTGATGACCGTGAAGCCTTCTAGCGTTGTTACTTTCTCATCAACGATTGTGACATGAGAGCCGCGCTTTTCAAGTGCACGCGCACAAGCAGCTCCTGTTACACCCGCACCGGCAACGAGAATCCTTTTGCCATCTAGACGTGTATAGAGTGCATGAGCCATGATCTTTTAACTTGCAACCCATTGTGTATAGAACAAGCCTAGACCGAGGGCAACACTGAGCCCTGCAATGATCCAGAAACGAAGCACGATAGTTACTTCGCCCCAACCCAAAAGTTCAAAGTGATGTTGAAGAGGCGCCATCTTAAAGAGTCGCTTTCCACCGGTGAGTCTGAAGTAGATCACTTGGAGGGCCACAGAGAGCGTAATAATGACGAAAAGTCCGCCTAGTGGAATGAGAAGAAGCTCAACACGAAGAGAGGCTGCAAGTCCAGCAAGTGCGCCACCAAGTGCGAGTGAACCAGTATCTCCCATAAAGATTCTTGCAGGAGATGCATTCCACCACAGAAAGCCAGTACAAGATCCTGCAAATGCTGCAGCAAGGACTGCAAGGTCAAGTGGATCGCGCACGTTGTAACAATTACTAGAAGTAGAAATTGCGCAGCTCTGACCAAACTCCCAGACCCCAATAAGAACAAACGAGAGAAAAGTCATTACTGATGCACCTGTTGCCAGTCCATCTAGTCCGTCGGTGAGATTGACACCATTACTTGTTGCCGTCACCATCAATGCAATCCAGATAACCACAAGAACTACGCCGAGATTGATACTGGTATCGCGAAGAGTTGAGAGATTCTGTGAGATTGGTGTAAGTCCATCTCCGTCGGGAAAACGTGTTCCGAGGTAACCAAAGATTGATGCAAAGAGAACTTGTCCGAAGATCTTCTGCTTGCCACTAATGCCACGAGAATTCTGCCTGGAGACCTTCATATAATCATCGAGAAAGCCAACAAATCCAAGACATATAACAAGGCCCAGAATGAGAACTGCTGAGACTGTGATGGAACTTTGGGTAAGAAGGTGGGCTGCGAGATAGGCGATCAGAGATGCAAAGATAATGATGATCCCGCCCATTGTCGGCGTTCCACGTTTAGTGTGGTGAGTTGATGGACCATCATCGCGAATCATCTGTCCATAGCCACGGCGTGCAAGAACTTTAATTAGAGCAGGTGTTCCAAAGAGTGAGAAGAAGAGTGCAAGTGCTCCAGCGATCAAAATCAGCTTCATGCATTCTCCTCACTTGCTTCAACTCGTGCCATCCACTGGCCAGATATTGCATCTGCCAATTCTTCTAACTTCTCAGATCGTGAAGCTTTCACCAAAGCAACATCACCTGGGTTGATATGTGCAGCAACTGCAAGGGCAGCAGCTTTATCTTCACAGAGATGAACTGTGGTGGCACTTGACGCTGCAATCTTCGCTCCATACTGGGGGGCGCCAACGCAGACCAAGTGATCGATTCCAAGTTCTGAGGCAAGGGTGCCAATACCTGCATGATCGGCATCTGATGACTCGCCGAGTTCATGCATTTTTCCTAAGAACGCCCATGACTCTCCCCCGCGCTCCTGCGCAAAGAGAACCAATGTCTGCATCGCTGCCTCCATTGCTTCAGGACTGGCGTTATATGCATCATTGATCAGAACAAGGGAAGGAAGTTCATTAATCTCCATGCGCCACTTCGCCTGAGACTCTGCAGTCGATAGACCACTAGCAATTTGATCGAGTGAGAAACCAAGAACTGTTGCAACCGATGCAACCGCCAGTGCATTCGCCACTTGATGAAGTCCCACAATGCGAAGTCCCACTGCGCTGCGACCTTCTGGAGTCACGAGATCAAAATGTGCTCTTCCTTCGCGCACCTCAATATCTGTGGCACGAATATCGCACTCCGGACCTTCACCAAAGGTGAGGTTCTTGCCCTTATGCAGTGATGCCATCTTTGGTGTGTAGTCATCATATGTACCAAGAATTGCTGTGCCATCTGCGCGAAGTGAACTAATGAGTTCAGACTTAGTCTGCGCAATTGCTTCAATAGAACCGAATTCACCAAGGTGAGCTGTTCCCACTTTTAAAACTAGGCCGATATTGGGTTGGGCGATTGTGCACAGATGAGCAATATCGCCCATATGGCGCGCTCCCATTTCAACGACGCAATATTTTGTGACCTCCGTGCAGTGAAGTAGCGAAAGCGGTGCACCAATCTCATTATTGAAATTGCCATGCGGTGCAACAGTCGGAGCTGCCGCTGACAGTATGGCTAGTAATAGCTCTTTCGTGGTGGTCTTTCCCTGTGAACCCGTAATTCCAATCACCGTAAGATTCAGGAGATTGCTTCGCACGTGTTGAGCGAGTTTACCCAGAGCAATAACTACATCTGCAACAACAATGTGTGGTCCTTCTACGCTCTTGCTAGAAAGAGTAAGAACTGCGCCATGAGAGCGAGCATCTGCGACAAAATCATGACCGTCTGCATGCTCACCCTTTATGGCCAAGAAGAGTGAACCTGAAGTTGCCTCACTTGAGTTAATAACTGCTGCCTCTGTCACAGTGACATCATCACCATGCAACGTTCCTTGAACGACAGATGCAATTTCAGATGCTTTCATGGCAATCATGGTTTTGCCTCGATTGCTTGAGCCAGAACTAGGCGATCATCAAAGGCAGTAACTACTCCAGCAATCTCTTGCCCGCTCTCGTGGCCCTTACCCAGCACCAATACTGTGTCTTCATCCGTGGCCAGAGCAATCGCAGCTCGGATTGCATCTGTGCGATCTTCAATGATCTGTGATGGCGCCGTGAAATTAAGCGATGAAGTCATCTGCTTGAGAATCTCACTTGGTTTTTCAGAGCGTGGATTATCACTGGTAAAGATTGCAATATCAGAGCCTTCAACAAGTGCGCGACCCATCAGAGGGCGCTTGCTTGCATCGCGGTCTCCCCCGCAACCCAGCACTGCAATGACTTTGCCAGGTGTAAATTCTCGAGCAGCTGCAAGGACATTGCTCACCGCATCAGGTGAATGCGCATAATCAACGAAGGCTCTATATCGCTGGCCCAAGGAGACTGCCTCAAGTCGGCCAGGAGCACCTGTCAGCGATGGAGTAATTGCCGCAAGCTCAATCGGATCAATTCCACATTCGACTGCAATAGCTAGCGCCAACAGGAGGTTATCTAAATTGAATCCACCAGAGAGTTGCGTGTGAGAGTCAATCAAGATTCCACCCACACCTCGAGCACTAAATTCAACACCTCGTGCAACGTTATGCGTCTGGGTGTAATGCCACTGTGCTGCTTTATTTGAACGAGAAATCGTTGTCACGGGAATCTTCACTTGATCTGCTAGTCGCTGACCGTAGGTGGAATCAATATTGATAAATGCACCATCTGCATACTCTGATGTGAAGAGCTCAGCTTTGGCTGCGAAGTAGGAATCCATATCCTTATGGAAATCTAGGTGGTCCTGCGTTAAGTTGGTAAAGGCTGCTATCGCAAAGTGCGATCCCTTCATACGCTTCAGTGTTAGTGCATGGCTTGAAACTTCCATCACAAGATGGCGCATATGGCGCTCACGCATCACAGCAGCAAGTGCTTGAAGTTCTGCAGCCTCAGGGGTTGTGCGAGAACTCTTGAGCGCTTCTGCGCCAATACGAGTCTCCACTGTGCCGATTAGCCCAGTATCACGACCTACCGCTTCAAAGATTTGATAGAGAAGAGTTGAAACCGTTGTCTTGCCGTTAGTGCCGGTAATACCAATGCTTGTCAGGTCTCGTGTTGGGTATTGATAGAGAGAAGCAGCAATAAGGCCACCAGCTGTGCGCACATCACAAACAACCAGTGCAGGAACGCTCGTGCAGTATGCAAGGCCAGCCTCATCAGTAAGCACCGCAACCGCTCCACGCTTCACAGCTGCATCAATAAATGTTGCTCCATGCACATGCGCCCCAGGGACTGCGATAAAGAGATCACCTGGTTCAACTTCAGAGTCGATATGCGTAATTCCTGTAAATGAAAGTGATGCGCCATGCAGAGATGCACCCACTAACTGCGCCATTTCTTCAAGGGTCGCAGTAAACGGTGCGAGTGGGCGAATCATTGCTTCTTAGCGCTTACCTGTGTTGCGTGTACGCGAGTGAGTTCTGATTGAGTAAGTGCGACAGGAAGAACTTGAGTGCCCGTTGGGGCAACATGCTCTGATTGAAGAACAAAGGTCATCACCTTCTTAAAGACTGGACCACCGAGAGATCCACCGTAGTGACCATTCTTGGGATCTTGCAGCGTCACGCTGATGACATAACGTGGAGCATCTGCCGGTGCGAAACCAATAAAGGATGCTGTGTATCCGCTATAGCGACCTGTGTTCTGGTCATAACGCATCGCAGTTCCTGTCTTACCCGCAACGCGATAACCCGGAATTGCAGCACTTGGCGCAGTTCCTTGGGCCGACACAACGCTCTCCATCATAAGACGTAATTTAATCGCTGTATCTTCACTGACAACTCGAACGCTGCTGCGGTTAGCTGTTGGCGTGAAGTGGCCTGATGCATCACTTGTTCCAGCAATCACTGTGGGTGATACGCGCACTCCGTTATTGGCAATCGTTGCAAAGACGCTCGTTGCCTGCATCGCAGTCACTGAATATCCCTGACCAAAGGCAACGGTAGGAGCCGTTGTTCCAGACCAGTCAGAGACAACACGAAGTAGCCCCGCTGACTCACCAGGAAGACCTGAACCTGTCTTGCTACCGATACCGAACTTAGTCAGGTAGTTATATAAAGTGTCGTGGCTTAACGTTTCGCCCACTTGAATTGTTCCAGTATTACTTGAGACTGCAAGAATTCCTGATGTCGTCAGATGTTGTGTTGCATGGTGTTCGTGATCATGAAATGGCGAACCACCACGTTTGAGCATATATGGCACTGTAAAAACGGTTGTCGGGGTAACAGTCTTCTCTTCAAGAGCTGCAGCCATCGTCATGACCTTGCCTGTAGATCCTGGTTCATATACATCTTGCACAGATGGATTGCGCATCAAGGAGAGTGCAACGCTCTTTGTATTGTTCGGATCAAATGTAGGGGCAGTTGCATGAGCCACGATGGCGCCAGTCTTAGGATCCATCACAATTACTGTGCCGCTAGATGCCCCTGAGCTCTTCACAGCATCAGCTATTGCCTTCGCTGCAACCCACTGCACATCGCGATTGATAGTCAAACGAATATTTGTGCCCGCACTTGCTGAGATTATTTCGCGCTGTGAGCCTGGAATCTCTGCGCCATATCCACGAGCGTAGGAATACTTTCCTTCTGTGCCAGTAATGGCAGAGTTTAAACTCGATTCAAGTCCTGTTGCACCAATGCCATCTGCGCGAACAAAACCAACGAGGGATGAAATCAGAGAACCCGATGGATATTCGCGAATATAGGAACGCTCAGGAAAGAATCCGATAATGCGCTTATCAAAGTGCTTATCATCAAGGCCCTTGTTATATTCATAAACTGCCTCAGTTAACTGATCCCAGAGTGCAGGACGACCATTTTTCAGAACGATGGAGTACTTACGTGTGCCGGTGATGTTGTTCTGCACATCTGCCACAGATAGCCCCAAGATAGGTGCTACAAAATTAGCCACACGCGCTGGGTCTGTAATCTGTGTTTGATCCACTACAACAGTGATTGCTGAAACGCTCCGTGCGAATGCAATTCCATTGACATCGGTGATATCACCACGAGGAGCAGGAATCATGCGCGTAGATTGCATCTCATTAGCGGCCTTGCGCTGATAGTTGCTCGCTTGGACCACCTGAACGCGAAAGAGTTGGCAGGCAAGAATGGTAAAGAGAACGAAAATCCCAATCACCAAAATATTGATACGTGATTTGGCTAGAAGCAAATTACCCATTGGTCACACCGCTCTCCGGTGTGGACAGGTCAAGAAAGACGGGAGTCTCTGATGGGCGCATGCCAAGGGCAGCAGCTGCTGCTGCCAATCGCTCAGGTGCTGCATGTGAATCGATGCTGCGATTGATGGTATCTCGTTGATCTGCCACAGCCTTCGCCTCTATCTTGAGATTGGAGAGCGTGAAGGCATCTTGTGCAAGAAGTGTGTTGATGCCAAGGAGTGTCAGAAAACCGAGTGCGCTCACTACTGTTAAGAATGTTGCGAAGTATTTATGTGTAGCGCGCGCCCCAGATGACATCTCTGGAAAGAGCCCCGAAATAATTTCAGCGGTGCGTTCTGCAACCTGCTTCTTCGCCTTAGGTGCACTCTTTTTAATAGCAGGTCGTGCAGCTGAAACTTTGCGGGCGGTTGCTATCGACATTACGCAGCCACCCTCTCAATTGCACGAAGGCGAACAGATGCCGAGCGTGGATTGGATTCGAGCTCTTGCGCAGTTGGGGTCTCACTAGAGCGGAAGACCAGTGAGAACTTCGCTGCATATTCAGGAAGTTCAACGGGGAGATTGCGTGGAGATTTTGACGTGGAGGCTTCTGTAAATATTTCTTTAACAATGCGATCTTCCAGCGATTGGAAGGACATCACCACAAGGCGACCGCCCACCATCAATAGATCGAGCGCATCAGGAAGTGCACGAGTAATCGCACCGAGTTCATCATTTGCCTCAATACGCAGTGCTTGGAAAGTTCTCTTTGCAGGATTTCCACCGGTGCGACGAGTAGCAGCTGGGATGCTCTCCTTCACAAGTGTTGCAAGTTCAGTCGTTGAATTCAGGGGCGCCTTCGCGCGGGCTTTGACGATATTTTCAACAATGCGGGTTGCAAACTTCTCTTCGCCATAGGTGCGAAGAATCTGAACTAACTTGCCTGGCTCATAGGTATTAACAATCTCTGAAGCTGTTATTCCACGGCTGCGATCCATACGCATATCAAGAGGGGCATCCTGAGAATAGGAGAAACCACGTTCGCTCTCATCAAGCTGAATCGATGAGACACCTAAGTCAAAGAGGGCGCCATTGATGTGGCTATATCCAAAGCCTTCAACAACGTTAGAGATTTGATCAAAGATGCAATGTGAAGTCTTGAAGCGATCTGAAAATGCTGCAAGGCGCTTACTTGCGCGCTCGAGCGCAATCTCATCGCGATCGATGCCAATGACTGTGAGGTTTTCAAAACGTTGTAGGAGAGCTTCTGTGTGGCCACCAAGGCCAAGGGTTGCATCAACAATCACTGGGTTCTGTGTTGCAAGAATTGCAGGGGCGAGAAGGTCGACGCAGCGATCGCGCATTACAGATATATGTTGCATCTTCTCCCCCGTTCCTTAACTGCTTAACTTCTGCAAAAACTTTCGAGCGCTCATCTCTGGTCACCGCCGGCCGACGGATCTTGTTTCAGTAGCGACGCCGGGGAAGGGGCGCCGCTGCCGGCCTAACATGCTTGGAAAGGTCGGCGGTGGCCACAAATGAGCGCTCTATGTAGTTGTGTTCTGCTGTCTTACTTTTTTGTATTCAGTGGTGCTATTAAGTTGTCTTAAATGTTTTTTGCTGATGTTCTAAAAAAGTCCCGGAAAAACTTCTTCAGAGACATCAGCAAAACTCTTTTCGCGATCGGCGAGGTATTCATTCCATGCAGCGCTATCCCAGATTTCAACGCGAGTATTTGCACCGATTACGACGCACTCTCTTTCAAGGCCCGCATATGTGCGAAGTCCTTGTGGGATGGTGACGCGCCCTTGGCGGTCAGGAATTTCATCGTGGGCGCCTGCAAACATCACGCGCTGGTAATCGCGAGCGCTCTTTGCAGTCACAGGTGCCTGGCGCAACGTCTCAGTAATCGTTGCAAATTCTGAAGATGGGAAGACATAGAGGCATCGCTCTTGTCCCTTAGTAATAACCAATCCAGCTGAGAGATCCTCACGGAATTTGGCGGGAAGGATCAGGCGACCTTTCTCATCAAGGCGTGGTTCATGTGTGCCGAGAAACATCGTTTTCACCACCTTCCCCAAGTTGGTCTGAGCGTGAATTCAGCGCTCAATTCCCCACTTTACACCACTTTCCCCCTTTTTACACCACTGTTACCCATTATTTTCCCTATCCCGCCCCACCTCTCCCCACTCATTTTTGGGCCTAATTCGGGCACAAAAAAAGCCCCGACCATCTGGCCAAGGCTTAAGAGGTAAAGGGCTTACTTACTGAAAGTTACGACGATCCCAGCGTTCTTCTAGGCGAGCGCTTAAGGATTTACGGGCTCCCTTTGTGCGAGGTGTGCGGGTTGAGGCAGAGCCAATAGAGCGAATGAGAGCAAGAACGCCTGTAAGGGCAACGAGGAAGCCGGCTACTCCGATAGGTGTCGCCTTTGCTACAAGGCCACCAAAGAGGATTGCGATACCGCCGAGGGTCAAGCTCACTCCCAGAAGAATCCGCGGACGAGAGGCAGTCATCGTGGTCGCAGCCAGGCGTGATTCAAGACGTGGGTCATCTGTGGCTAGAGCTTCTTCCATCTCAGCCAGTAAGCGACGTTCGCGATCAGACAGTGCCATACCGTCACAATAGAACAGTTCCTACATACGCGCTACTTACGCTTCATCACTCTCTTTTTCAGGCTTAATCAAGCGTCCTGGGCGCACACTGGCCCGCCCAAATCGGGCAGTTGCCTTATCTATAGCGCTATCTGCCTCACGCCACCCGCGTTCGCGGGCACCTAATTCAAGTTGAACCGGAACATCCTCCTGCAAATTACTCAAAGAGACACCCACTAATCGGATACGCGCACCGTCATTGCGCAGAGCAAGATATAACTTCTTCACCACTTCATAGGTCTCATGCGTACCGTCGATTGCAAGTGGCAGAGTCTTAGATCGCGTAATAGATGAGAAGTCTGCAAATTTAATTTTGATGGTAATCGTCTTTGCGAAGAGGCTGGCATCACGCAGGCGAGCAGTTGCCTTCTCGCTCATCCGCAAGAATTCACGCAAGATCTCCTCCGGTGAATCAATATCGCGCGAGAATGTCTCTTCATTACCAATACTTTTCTCTGGTTCATTGACCACCACATCGCGATAATCGCGCCCCCATGCAAGTTCATAGAGTGATTCACCTGTTGCATCCCCCAGCGCTCGAATGAGTGTGGAGCGCGCAGTATTGGCGATATCAGCAACGGTGTGTAGCCCTAAGCGATCTAAGGATTCAGCAGTCTTTGGCCCCACTCCCCAGATGGCGCGCACAGGAAGTGGATGAAGAAATTCCAGTATGCGATCAGATTTAATCTCCAGCATGCCATTAGGTTTGCAATGTTGGGATGCAAGCTTTGCGATGAATTTTGAAGGTGCGATACCGACTGAGCAGGTAATGCCTTCCTCTTTCTCCACCTGCGCACGAATCAACGCTGCAATCTCCCGTCCTGTGCCAAATAACTTCTTAGAACCTGTGACATCGAGAAATGCTTCATCCAGAGATATTGGTTCAACCAATGGTGTGTAGGAGTTAAAGATTGCCATTACGCGCTCTGATATTTCAGAGTATCTATGGTGTTCAGGTGGAATAAAGATGGCATGCGGCGCCATCCGCTTTGCGCGCCCTACGGGCATTGCAGCTCTAATGCCAAATTTGCGAGCTTCATAATTTGCAGACAGAACAACTCCGCGCACACCAGCTCCCACAACTAACGCCTTGCCTTTATATTGCGGGTTATCGAGTTCGGCTACCGATGCATAGAAGGCATCCATATCGACATGCAAGATGGTGGGCTCCTGTACTTCATCGATACTCATATCGCCACACTATCTGCTTGGCTACGCCATTTTTCGTAGGCCAAGCGCAAGTCCCACACTGCTGTTGCGCGAATCGAGATACCGCGAGCACCTGTGCGCCGGGTTTCACCGCGCACCAAGAGAAGTGATGTCGAATAGAGCGTTGATGCATGATCGACTTGTGCATCAGGAAAGAATGTTGAATCGCTGCAGCCATAACCATCATCGAGAGTTAAGAAGATAACGCGGCGACCTGAACGCACTGGCGGAGTCTGCAGTGCAACTTTGACTCCTGCAACAAGGACTGATGATTGAGAGCGATGAGAAAGTAAATCTGAGGACTTCACAGCGCCAATGGCATTGAGAAATGGTGCATAGAAAGTGAGTATATGTTGGGTGACATCCATGCCCAACCTTTCAACTTCACTGCGCACTTTCTCGGCCGCATTCAGTGGTTCCAGGCCACTGCTTTCAAGTGTGGGGGCAGCAAAGCCAAAGGTGAGTTGTGATCCTGGAATATGTGCCACTGGTGATTTCTGCAGGTCGCTAAAGTGCAATAACAAATCGCGCTGATTGGTGTGCACTGAATCAAATGCGCCCGTCATAATCAGATTCTCAATCACTGGCACTGATGCACCAGACCTTCGGTAAAAGTCTGCAAGATCGATATAGGGCTGGCCGGCAATAATCGATGTAATTTCTTTCTCCGATATTCCTGCAACGCTTGAGAAAGCGATGCGCACAGCATCGCCATCGAGTGTGCGCTCGATGCGATAGTCAGCAGATGATGTATTGATATCAAGGGGTGCAATACCCACGCCTATCTGTCGCGCTTCATCGAGCAGCAATCGCTTGGGATACATGCCAGGGTCATGGGTCAATATCCCTGCGATAAATGCTGCAGGGTGATGAGTTTTTAGCCATGCTGATTGATAGGTGGGTAGAGCAAAAGCTGCAGCATGTGCTTTACAGAAACCAAAGGATGCAAAGGCGCGCAGAACATCCCAGATTTCAGTGATGACTTTCAGTTCATACCCACGTTCACTAGCCGCAGGAAAGAACCAATCACAGACCTCTTGTTGCCCAGCTCTATCCCCCAGCGCTCTGCGCTTCTCATCAGCTGCAGCAAGTGAAATCCCTGTCATCACAGAGATAATCGAGATCACTTGTTCGTGAAAGACAACAACACCTTCAGTTTCAGACAAGATGGGCAAGAGATCAGGGTGAATGATCTGCGCTGGGCGAAAGCCATGGCGCGCTTCAAGGAATGGGCGAATCATGTCGCTCTTAACAGGCCCTGGCCGAAAGAGTGAGATATCGATAACCAAATCATTGAAGGTGCGTGGCTCGAGCTTTCCAACCAATTCGCGTTGCCCGGGGCTTTCGACTTGGAAGATTCCGAGTGTGCGCGTTGATTGAATGAGTTGATATGTATCACCATCATCGAGTGCCACCGCATCGATATCGAGCTCTTTATCTTCCACTCTCTTAATCTCATGCACAGCATGTGCAATCGCCGATTGCATCCTCACACCCAAGATATCGAGCTTAAGTAGACCGATATCTTCCACATCATCTTTATCAAATTCGACCATAGGAAAACCACCAGCATTAAATTGCACCGGTGCGCGATCAAGAAAGGCAGCATCGGATAAGACCATGGCGCAGGGGTGCATCGCTAAATGTCGTGGCAAGCCATCAAGGCGAGCAGCCAGTGCAATAGTGGCGCGAGTAAGAGGCGCAGAGGTATTGAAGTCCTTGAGTTCAGGCAATGAGTTCAGAGCTGCATCAATATTGCCTGCACGAATATGCGGCATCGATTTCGCAAGTAGATCAATCTCCATTGCGGGCATGCCAAGTGCTGCCCCTGCATCACGGATGGCATTACGGGCGCGATAGGTATCAACCATGGCAACCGTTGCACATCGCGAAATCAGACCAGGTTGATCCCACTTATCCGGGCCATACTTCTTGAAGACCATCTCATAGATTTCAAGGCGCCTGGCTGACTCGACATCGATATCGATATCAGGAAGTGCGCGCCTAAGTGGTGAACAGAAACGCTCCATCAACAACCCATGTTGCATGGGATCCACTCCTGATATTCCAAGTAGGTGACAGATCAGAGATCCTGCACCACTGCCACGTGCTGCAACGCGGATATCGGCAGCGCGCGCCATATCGGTAATGTCGGCAACTGTTAAGAAGTAGGACTCATATCCCAGCGTTGCAACGATGGCGAGTTCATCATCAAGTCGTGCACGCGCCTTAGTAATAGTTGCACCGTCGTTATAGCGCCAATTGATTCCAGCTTCAGAGCGAGTGCGTAGCAAGGTGCGCATTGCAGCTGGTGATTGCGCGCCCACAACATGGGGTTCAGGCAAATGAATGCCGCCTAGTCCAATATCGCGATGCGGTGATAGCACTGCGCGCTCTGCCCACTGCCTGGTTGTCTTCAGGAGTGCGCGCGGTGTGCGCTCTCCTGCTGCTCTCGCAATCTCTGCAGCAAGTGCGATCATCTCATCGCTACTCTTTAAATAGCCTTCTGCATTACGCCGTTCAACGTTGCGTGGATGTAGCGGCACTAATTGACGCGCACAATCAAGGACATCAGCTACTGGGCCATCAGCGCGATCGCGCATGCGTGCAGCATTGGTAATCACCGCATCAATATCGTTATCGCGAGCAAAGATCAGTGAACGCGCAGCATGGGCGGTTGAGCGCGGCCCACTGCCAGCAACTAGGTGTGAAACACACTCAATAGCGTGGTCTGCAAAGAGATCACGGGTCTGATTAAAGATTTCTAGCGCTCTATCAAAGCGATGAGTGGCAAGGGCCTGTGAGACCGGAGACTCTGGACCATGTAGTAAATGAAGATTGGATGTGTACTGGCTAAATTTCTCTAGCAACTCAGGAGTTAACACGGCAGTGCGATCTGCGCTATTCATCTGCAGCCCTGTGTAGAGGCGGACCAAACTGCGCCATCCACTATCGCTATGTGCAAGCACCGTAACGCGTGGAAGTG
>Ga0304730_1000881_pt1 | contig 24240 bp, 23 predicted proteins | sample M_130628_MF_Meta_FD_190474 | JGI IMG/M metagenome (GOLD analysis project Ga0304730, IMG submission 190474) | Freshwater microbial communities from Lake Montjoie, Canada to study carbon cycling - M_130628_MF_MetaG (v2) (version 2) | ecosystem: Environmental > Aquatic > Freshwater > Lake | place...
GCGGATTTCATTCAATTTAGCTTCCCCCTCACTGTGGTGAATCTAGGTTAACTCTACTAGAACTTAATCACTCTTTGGCACCAGCTTTTTTTGCTGCCGCTGCAGATTTACTATCTTTTCGCTTTTTTAGTACCCAACCTAAGATATTTACCTGGCGAGCCCTACCAATTCCGATCGCACCTGCAGGTACATCCTCATTAATTACCGAGCCAGCAGCGGTATAGGCGCCATCACCAACTGTTACTGGTGCAACCAGCATGGTGTCGCTGCCAATTCTTACTTGATCACCAATCTTGGTCTGATGCTTCTTTTCACCATCATAATTAACAAAAACTGTCGCAGCACCAATATTTGATTCTTCACCAATTTCAGCATCTCCTACATATGAAAGATGAGCAACCTTTGATCCCTTACCAACCGTTGAGTTTTTAATCTCAACAAATGCACCAGCTTTACTCTCATTAGCCAAAACAGTTCCTTTGCGCAGGTATGTAAATGGGCCAACTTTTACTTCTTTACCAATGGATGCCTCCGTGCAATTTGATTCAACTACCTTTGCTCCTTCTGCAACCGTGCAGGAAACAAGTGTGGTTCGAGGGCCAATTACCGCATTAGCTTTAATAGTGCTTTTCCCAGTAATAGCTGTGCCTGGATAAATTACAACATCAGATTCAATCTTTACATCCACATCAATCCAAGTTGTAGTTGGGTCAATGATTGTGACGCCATTTAACATATGTTGATGATTAATTCGATCTCTCATAATTGCTGCACACTCCGCCAATTGAGTCCGATCATTTATGCCAAGAGTTTCGGTGTAATCATTTGAAAGAATTGCTTGAGCAGTTTTACCCTCTGCTGTTATAAGGCTGATTACATCAGTGAGATATAGTTCTTTCTGCGAGTTATTATTCTTAAGTTTTCCAATTACCTCTTTAAGTACCTTTAATTCAAAAAGATAAACACCAGTATTGATCTCATCAATCTCTTTTTCAGAGTCAGAGGCATCTTTTTCTTCAACTATTTTCAAAATTGAACTGTTATCAGCGCGAATGATTCGCCCATAACCGGCTGGATCTGGCAATAGCGCGGTTAAGACTGAGGCAACACTTTTTTCACTTTGGTGGGCTGCCATGAACTCTTCAAGTGTTTGAGTAGTAAGAAGCGGTGTGTCACCAGCCAAAATTAATACTGTGCCATCACCTTTGTGCTCGGCGAGCGCAAGTTGCGTAGCACCCCCTGTGCCATCCCTCTTTTCCTGGAAAACTGTTTTTGCCTTTGGTGCCACCTTTTTAAGATGATCAATTACCTCATCTTTGTGGGCGCCTACAACTACTGTTAAATTTTTTGGTGAAAGTGGCTCAACTGCAGTTAATAAATTATGAATAATTGAACGTCCAGCAATTTCATGAAGCACTTTTGAATTTTTTGATTTCATGCGCGTACCTTCACCGGCCGCAAGGACAACGACAAGCTCTATCTTGCTCATCTATTACCCCCTTTACTTGGTGGCTCCGCCACCAGGTATCGATCCTGGACCCTGAGCTTCAAAGGCTCATGTGCTAGCCACTACACAATGGCGGAACCTGAATTATCCCTTATAACTGGTTAAATTAAAAACTTTCAATTATTCGTGCGCCATGAGCAGGGCCAGTTGCTCTTACTACTGAGGAAACAACCCCACTTGCACTTAATGCAACGGTTAAATCCATTGCATGATCATCATCAGATACTAAAAATGCAACTGTTGGACCTGAGCCAGAGACAATTCCACCAAGTGCGCCATAATCAACTCCAACATCTAAAACTAATCTAAGTGCTGGGCGAAGTGAACATGCTGCTGGCTGTAATTCATTTGTTAAAGCTTTTCCTAATGCCTTTGCATCCCCTGCTCTTAGTGCTTGCATTAATTGCTCACTAACTGCAGGTGATGAAATTGATAAACCTTCTCGCAAGCGATCACACTCTTGATAAACCGAAGGCGTTGATAATCCTTGACCAGAAAGAGCTAAGACCCAATTATAATTTCCTTTTGCAAGTGCTGGGGTTATTTGATCTCCTCTTCCGGTACCAATTGCAACGCCACCGCAAATTGAAAACGGCACGTCACTGCCAATTTTGCTTCCAACTACTTCCATTTCATCTCTTGATAATCCCAATTCAAATAAAGAGTCTAAGCCAACAATTACACCCGCTGCATCAGCACTGCCGCCAGCCATACCACCTGCAACTGGAATCTCTTTTTTTAATTTAATTATTAAGTCAGTTGGTAGGTCGTAATTTTTAATCATTAACTCTGCGGCTTTAACCGCTAAGTTTGAACTATCTGCTGGGACCCCAGATGATGTTTGGCCAGAAATACTTATTTTTATGCCATCACCATCAGGTGCGGTTGCAACTGTTACATCATCAAATAAAGAAATTGCTTGAAATACGGTAGTTACTTCATGAAAGCCGTCACTACCTAATGGGCCAACCGATAATTGCAGATTTACCTTAGCTGGCACCCTAGCAACTACACCCCGAGATCTCATGGCCTAGAGCGTATTGGTTTGTTAACTTACTTGGTGCGATTGTGCTTAATTAATTGCTTGCCAATTTCAAGAAATTGTTCAACTGAAAGCGCTTCACCTCGAATAGTTGGATCCACTCCAGCATTATTCAAGTACTCCTCAGCCTGGCCTTTAAAAAGCTGGCTAAGTGCAGAGCGCATCATCTTGCGCCGCTTTGCAAATGCTTCATCAATTACTGCAAAGGTTGCTATCCGCTCACTTTCACTTCCTAGGAGTTCATGACGATCAAATCTAACTAAGGATGAATCAACATTTGGCACTGGCCAAAAAACTGATCTACCAACTGAACCGGCAAGATTAAGTGAGCTCCACCAATTAGCTTTGACAGTTGGTGAGCCATAATCTTTATTATCAGGTGAAGCAGCTAGGCGATGGGCGACCTCACTTTGCACCATAACCACACCCCGTGTAATTGATGGAAAGTGTTCAAGAGTATTAAGTAGTACTGGGACTGAAATGTTATAAGGCAGATTTGCAACTAATACATTTGGCTTTATTGGTAACTCTTTTAATCCCATTGCATCCTGATTTAGGGTGATTAATGTTTTTGCAGAAAAACCATGCTCCAGTGCTGTTAACGGTAATTGTTTTGCTAGGCGATCATCAATTTCAACTGCAACTACCTGTTTAGCACTTTCAAGCAAAGCCAGAGTTAGTGAGCCAAGACCTGGTCCAATTTCTAGTGCGATATCTTTATTGCCAACATCGGCTAACTTCACAATTTTCCGGCAGGTATTTGCATCTACAACAAAGTTTTGTCCAAGTTTTTTTGTTGGCTTTAAATCTAATTTATTAGCAAGTTCTCTAATCTGATTTGCACCAAGCAGATTTGTCATTTAAAGCTACCAAAGATGCGTTCTGCATTTTCTGATATCGCAGCAGCTAAATAATCTGCCGACTCTCCTCTAACATCAGCAATCGCGCGCAGCGTATTTGGAATCTGGGCGGGTGTATTAAGTGCGCCGCGATTTGGCATTGGCGCTAAGAATGGCGAGTCAGTTTCTACTAGTAATAACTCAATTGGGACAAGTGCTACCGCATCCCTTAATTGGGGTGCATTTTTAAAGGTTACTGTGCCAGCAAAGGAGAGAATATATTTATTTGAGATACATTCTTTTGCCATATCAGCATCACCAGAATAACAATGAAAAATTGTGTTTTCTGGGGCACCCTCTTCAACTAGTAGATCTAAAACAGCTCGATGTGCATCGCGGTCATGAATAACTAAGGCCTTTTTATGATCCTTTGCGATTTTGATATGACGGCGAAAAGAGTACTTTTGTTTTTCTTGCAGATCTTCAGCAGTTCTAAAAAAATCCAAGCCGGTTTCACCAATTGCTCTAACTCTTGGGTGTGAAGCTAACTCTTCAATTACTTTTAAATCTTTTTCTAAATCATCAACTACCGGTGCTTCATTTGGGTGAAGGGCAACTGCAGCTAAGACTTGGCCAGCAAAAGCCTCTGCGCATTTAACCGACCAAATAGATTGCTCGGCCGAATAACCAACCTGAACAACTCGATCAACTCCAACTGATGCAGATTCATCTAATGTCTGCTTAATTAAAGGTGAATCTGGATCACTATTATGAATTAATTCTAGATGGGCATGTGAGTCAACAGTTTTACTATTTAAAGCAGTTGGTATCGGCCCCGGCTTTCGATCAAGATCGCGGTTATGACGATCTGCCATAAATTATTTTGCCTCTTCTAATCTTGGAAATAACACATCTGTTTTTGTAACTATGCTGCCAGCTGGTAATTGACCCCAGTTTGCAACCTTATCTATTTGTTGTTTACCAATCTCACCTATTGATGCTTTAGCACCAAGACTTTGCCAAAGTTTTTCAGTTACCTCCGGCATTACTGGGTGTAATAGAACAGCAAGTGCACGAAGTGATTCAGCGGTGTTATACAAGATTGCATCAAGCTCACCTTTTCTAGATGTTTCTTTCGCTACAACCCATGGTTCTTTTTCGGTTACATAACCATTTACTCGCTTGCAAAAATCCATAATGGCATTAATTCCACCTTGGAAATCAAGTGCACAAATTGCATCATCGGCAGACTTAACAGTTGTTTTAAGCATCGCTGCTAAATCATTATCGGTAGCAGTATTTGGAATCTTTCCATCACAATACTTTTCAATCATGGCAATTAATCGAGAGGCAAGATTTCCAAAATCATTTGCTAATTCACTGGTATATCGTGCGGCCATATCCTCCCAAGAGAATGAGCCATCGCTACCAAATGGAATAGCTTTAAGGAAGTAGTAACGGAATGCATCTACGCCGAAATCCTTTGTAATATCACTTGGTTTAATTCCAGTTAACTTACTCTTTGACATCTTCTCGCCACCTACCAATAGCCAGCCGTGAGCAAATACTTTTTTCGGAACGGAAACTCCTGCTGCCATCAACATTGCCGGCCAAATAATTGCGTGAAAGCGCAATATATCTTTACCAACTAAGTGCACATCTGCCGGCCAGGTTTTGGCAAACTTTTTGCCACCTTCACTGGTTGGATCATCACCTAGGCCAACTGCGGTTGCATAATTTAATAATGCGTCAAACCAAACATAAATAACCTGCTTGGTATCCCAAGGAACTGGAATACCCCAATCAAATGTTGAACGGGAGATTGAAAGATCTCTAACTTCACCCTCTAAAAATGAAATGACTTCATTACGCGCACTTTCCGGCTCACATGCTCCAGGGTTTGATTTGTAGTAATCAAGTAATGGCTGACGAAAAGCTGATAATTTAAAGAACCAATTATCCTCACTAAGCATTTCAACTGGCTTGGAATGAATCTTGCACTTTCCTTCATCTAAATCACCAAGTAGTTTGAACTCTTCACAGCCAATGCAATATGGGCCTTCAAACTTACCGGCATAAATATGGCCAGCATCCTTTAGTTGCTGTAAGAATTTTTGGACCCGCTCGGTATGACGAGTTTCAGTAGTTCTGATGAAATCATCATTGGCAATATTTAAATCTTTCCAAACCGGCTTCCAAGCAGATTCAACTAAGTTATCGCACCAATCTTGTGGTGAAACATTATTGCTTTGGGCAGTATTTAAAACTTTCTGGCCATGTTCATCTGTACCGGTTAAATACCAAACAGATTCACCACGCTGACGGTGCCATCGAGTTAAAACATCACCGGCAACAGTTGTATAGGCATGGCCAATATGTGGGGCATCATTAACATAGTAAATCGGCGTAGTTAAATAGAAAGATTTATCAGCCATGATCAGATCTTATCGCCACTCTTATATGCAACCATCGCATCAAATACGACGCGCTTTGAAACGCCATTCTCTTTGGCAACAAGGGCGATTGCCTCTTTTCGGCCTTCACCACTTTTTTCTTGAGCTAAAACTAAATTTATTAATTGTTCAGCTGAAAATTCTCTGCTGCCCAGATCAAAACCTTCAACTACCACAGTTATCTCACCCAAAATTTCCTTTGAACTTGCCCAAGAGATTAATTGGGAAATGCTGCCACGAATAACCTCTTCATACTGCTTACTCATCTCTCTGCAAACAGCGGCAGATCTATCTTTGCCAAATGCTTCAGCAGCGTCAGTTAGGGATTCAACAATTCGGTGAGGAGCTTCAAAGAAAATAATTGTCCGCTCTTCTTCTGAAAGATCTTTAAACCATTTACTGCGTGCACCCTTTGTCCGTGGTGGAAAGCCCTCAAAACAAAAACGATCAGTTGGTAGACCAGAAAGCAAGAGTGCGGTTGTTACTGCGCTAGGTCCAGGTAAAACTTTTATTTGAATATTTTCTGCAAGTGCTGCTCTAATTAATCGATAACCCGGATCTGAAATACCAGGAGCTCCGGCATCAGTTGCAACTAAAATATCTTTTTGAGATTTAAGAATTGCAGTTAACTCATCAATTCTTTCACTTTCATTTCCTTCAAAAAAAGAGATTACTTTTGCATTATGTTTGATATTTAAATCCTGACAGAGTCTGGCAAATTTTCGAGAATCTTCGGCTGCAACATATTGCACATTTTCAATAGCTTGGATCAGATGCACAGATGCATCTTGAGGGTCCCCGATCGGTAAGCAGGCAAGAATTAACATCTGCTAATTCTGACAGGTTATTTTGCTATCGGCTTTCCATATGGAATTAGGCTGGTCCTATGACCCGAGCCCGCATAAGGCAATTAACACCAATCTCATTAATTATTGCCTTTGCACTCACTTTAAGGCTTTGGCGACTAAACCTTCCTAAGGGTTATATCTTTGATGAAATTTATTACGCTAAAAATGCTAACTCACTAATCCGCAATGGGGTTGAATTAAATTCTCAAGGCCAAGCAGAATTTATTGTCCACCCACCTCTTGGAAAATGGCTAATTGGTATTGGTATTAAATTATTTGGAAACGATGAGTTTGGTTGGCGAATTAGTGCAGCTGTAATAGGAACTGTTTGCGTACTTCTAATCTATTTAATAACAAACCAATTATTTAACTCAATGTTTTTAAGTAATGTCGCAGCAGCTTTAATGGCGCTAGATGGTCTATCTCTTGTAATGTCTAGAGTTGCACTACTTGATATTTTCTTAATGTTTTTCATCCTATTATCTTTTTACTTTTTACTAAAGAAGTATATATGGCTCAGTGGGATTGCAATCGGATTAGCGGCAGCAACTAAATGGAGTGCAGTATTTGTTATTCCTTTTCTAATTCTGCTCACAATAAATATTAGAGTAATCGATCCAGCTAGGTGGATTAAGCGAATTAGTCAACTTATTTTAGTTCCATTTTTTGTATATTTAATCTCATGGAGCGGATGGTTATTAAATAGCAATGGATGGGATAGAAAATCAGGTTCAAATATCTTTGCTTCACTATGGAATTACCATCTTGAGATTTTTAATTTTCACCGTAATTTAACCGAATCACACTCATACTCGGCAAATCCTTGGAGCTGGCTGATTATCGGCAGGCCCACTTCATTTTTTTATGAAACACCAAATAATTGTGGTGCGAGCAGTTGTTCTCAAGAAATTTTGGCAATCGGTACACCATTACTTTGGTGGGCCGCAGTATTTGCAATTGCAATTACTTTCGGTTTTTTTATTACCAATAGAAATCACACCTCTGCGGTGATTTTGGCTGGAATCGCTGGTACATATTTGCCTTGGTTTCTAATTCAAAGTCGTACAACCTTCTACTTCTACGCAATATCTATCTTGCCATTCCTTATTTTAGCTCTTATATATAGTTTTAATTGGATGCTCACGTATGGTGATTACAGAAAGCAGATAGTGTTTTTTGTATTCTTAGTTGGGCTAAATTTTGTTTATTTTCTACCAATACTGCTTGGGATTGAAATTCCATACTCGCAATGGATTCAAAGAATGTGGCTAAATAGCTGGATTTAACTATTCGTTAACTGCACGATCTTCCTCGCTAAAGTCACTTAGCGTTGCTTGATCGAAGAAATCGTCATCTCGGCCAGATAGTGCCTTAATTCTTTCTTGCTCTGCGCTCCACTGCCCAGTTGTTGTTAAATCAATAATGCGCTTACTTGGAATAGCTTTGGCGGCGGTTGTATAAACCGGTTTAGGTATTTGTGCTGGCTGCCAACCCTTACGATCTTTTGGCACAACAATTACCCCGGTAATCTCTTCGCGTTCTGAAAATGGAATCCAATGTTCGTTTGAGCCCTTTTCTTTAACCTGCTCTGGAATAACTGTAGTTGGGATCTTACTATTTGTAATTCTTTCAATTGCTTTAAGTCTTCTCGTTTTAAGTTGAGATGCCACCACCTGTTTTCTAACATTTACAAAATAAATTAAGGTGGCAGAAAGTGGAACAAGTGTAGTTGTCCAATCTAAAAATCCAACCACAGCACAAATTAGTGAGAGTGCATAAAGAGAGAAGAGAGAACCAAAAATTAATCTACGTTGTAAAAATATCTTATCTTGGCCTTCTAATTTATTTTCATTCTTAATTGATCCATTATTTTCTGCAACTATTTGCATTGCATTCTTATATCTTTCAATTGCTTTGCCAGAATTATCTTCATGATTACTTAGCCATTGTGGTAGGAAGTAAGCAGCCCACATCCCCATGATGATTAAGTAGATAAAACCTGAACCCACAAAGGATAACGATAAATGTTTAGGCTTACTTTTTAGTGTAATTGGGTAGGTATGTCCGGATTTATCTTTTACTTAATTTCTGGGTTTTCCTTTACAAAAGTTATGTGGTCTCGCCAATCACCAGCAATATGCAGGTAATTATTTCTAGCTCCTTCCAGCAAATAACCTGCTTTAACTGCCACCTTCTTTGATGCTTCATTCTCTGGTCTTAAATTAATTTCAATCCGATGCAACCTAAGATTATTAAAGCCAAATTTTGTTAATAATTTTACTGCCCGAGTTGTATAACCGCGATTAGAAAATCTTTGGTCAATCCAGTATCCGATGTGAGCCCCACGCATCGCACCAAAAATTATTCCACCAAGTGTTATCTGACCAATTAATGTCTCTTCATTATTTTCATTTAGCCAAATACCAAGTGATATTGATCTGAGTGCTTTCATCTCACGGTTTAATTGCATAACCATTCCGTAATAGGAAGGAAGTGGAGAGTTATGATCAATATTTGGTTTGGTTGCCTCCCATGGTGATAACCAATCTCTATTTATGGCTCTTACTGAATCCCATTGGGCTTTATCTCTAAATCTAATTGGTTTTAAGGTTAACTCTTTATCAACCAATTTTTTCATAATTTATCCGAATTTATGATTACAACTTCTACTAATTCACCTGCACTAACTTTTTCAGCTTTTTCATTAAGTGAGATTAAGCAGGTTGAAGATGAAATTGAAGTAAGTGAGTTTTGATCTTCAAGTGCAACTGCTTGATCATCTGAGTTAATAACTGCTCGCAAGTATCTGCTCTTACCAGAGCTTGAGGTAACAGTTTTACTTAACTTTACTTTTTTAGTTGTTCGATAAATATCCGTTTTACCTGACATTTTTAAAATCATTGGCCTAATAAAAATTTCTGCCGAAAGATAATTACCAACTGGATCTCCCGGTAATGTAACAACCGGTGTTTTTTCTGGACCAATTAATCCATAATTATGCTTTCCGCTTTCGGCAAGATTTGGAATAACAACTTTAATCTCACCTAGCTTTGATACCACTGAGGTAATCAGATCAAAGGATTCATCCCCAGATTCTCCGCTGATAACAATTAAATCTGCCCGAACTAATTGATCTTCAATAATCATCTGTAGTTGCTCACTAGTTTCTGGAATTGTATGAACTCGAAAAGCATGTGCTCCGGCTTCGCGAACAAAGGTTGTTAAGAACCAGGAATTGCTTTCAAACTCATCTTCTTCACTTGCTAACTTGCTTCCGGGCTCAACTAAATCATCACCTGCGCTAATAATTACTACTCTTGGTTGTGGTCTACATGGCAATCTATCTAGGCCAAGGGATGCAGCTAAAGCAATCTGAGTAGCACCAATCCGGTGACCATTTTTTATAACAACCTCATCATCAAGAAGTAAATCACTAGCCAAAGTTGCCCCGTGTGCATCAAGTAGTGGCAGGTCCAGCGCGGCCAATGGCCCGCTTAGAGCAAGCAATCGCTCGTGTAGTTGCCCGACAGAGATCATCTCTTCCATACCTAAACCCTACTTCGCCCCTGTCATAAATTAAGGTAAGGGGCATGGCTGGTATCGAAAATAAATCCCAACTTCGCAAGAAATATCGCAAAGAACGACAAGATCGATTTATGAGTGAGAGCTGGATACATATTCTCTCAGCTAATGAATTTAAAGATGTAACTAATGTTGCCTCCTATATTTCATATGAGTTTGAACCTGAAACAATTGACATAAATAAGAAATTACTAGACACCGGTAAAAAACTATTCCTGCCAAGAGTATTAAAAAATAATGACCTAGAGTGGGTAAGGTGGGATGGATCACAAGATAAATTAACGGAGGTTGGTAAAACTTTTGAACCAATTGGTGAATCTGACAATGCTTTGCTTGATGTAATTATTGTTCCAGCATTACATATCGATCGCACCGGCAACCGTCTAGGTCAGGGCGGCGGATCATATGACCAAGCATTATCTAAAAGTAATGCTTGGAAAATAGCGCTACTTCATCATGGTGAATTAACAAGTGAAATACTGCCCGTTGAAGCACATGACATAAAAGTTAATGCCGCAGCAACTCCTGAAATTATTGTTAGATTTTAATTAGTTAAAGTATCAAGATTACGCGCCATTACTACGCGTTGAATCTGATTGGTGCCTTCATATATTTGAGTTAATTTTGCATCCCGCATCATGCGTTCAACTGGGTAATCACTTACATATCCATAGCCGCCTAAAACCTGTACTGCATCTGTCGTTACTTTCATTGCTACATCAGTTGCAAAACATTTACTTGCTGCTGAGAAGAAAGTTAAATCACTCTCACCTCGCTCGCTCTTAATCGCAGCTGCATAGGTTAATTGTCGAGCAGCTTCAATCTGCATTGCCATATCCGCTAACATAAATTGAACAGCTTGAAAGTCAAAAATTGGTTTACCAAATTGTTGACGTTCATGGGAATATTTCTTTGCAACATCAAAAGCACCTTGTGCAATTCCAAGTGCTTGAGCAGCAATAGTAATTCTGGTGTGGTCTAAAGTTTTCATGGCAAGTGAAAAGCCAGTACCGATCTCACCTAATCTGCGGTCATCATTAATTTTTACATTATCAAAATAAACTTCTCTGGTTGGAGATCCTCTAAAACCCATCTTTTTTTCATGTGAACCAAATGAAACACCTGGATCAGATTTTTCTACAATAAAGGCTGAAATTCCTTTTGCACCCTTACCTGGATCAGTTGAAGCAAGTACTGTATAAAACTCTGAGATGCCAGCATTTGAAATCCATTTTTTGCTACCTGAAAGTACCCAGCTATCTCCATCTTTAACCGCTTTGGTTTTCATTGCTGCAGCATCTGAACCTGCCTCTGACTCTGACAAGCAGTATGAGAAACCTTTACCGGCTGCAAGTTGTGTTAAATATTTTTTCTTTTGTTCATTATTACCTGCAATTATTAAAGGGACAGAACCTAATTTATTTACTGCAGGTATTAATGATGAAGCGCCGCAAACTCGAGCAACCTCTTCAATAATTATTACTGCAGCAAGTGCGTCCGCACCTTGTCCGCCAAACTCAACTGGAACATGGGCGGCGGCTAAACCTGCCGCTTGTAAAGCATCTGCTGCTTCTTGTGGGTAACGTGAGTTCTCATCTACATCATGTGCAAATGGTGCAATCTTTTTTGCAGCCAATGATGAAACACTTTCTCGCAATGCTTGATATTCTTCGCCAAATAACGCTGGCACATCTGAATTCATCGTCATGGGTTAATTCTATTGGTTGGTATCGGTTTGGTTTAAATTCCTTAAATAGCGGTTGTACTGGGCAAGATCATCATCTTCCCCCATTGCGGCCGCACGATCTGCAGCACGGTCAATCCGTCCACTCTCTTTTTTATCTTCCTTAAGCCATTGCATGAATGTGGCGACTAACGCAAGCAGAATTGGGATCTCACCCATTGCCCAGCCAATAGCACCGCCTAACTTTTGATCAGCTAAAAGATCAGTTGCCCACGGACGTTGTAATGATGCGAAATAGCCACCATCAATCAAAGTTGTGGCTGACATAAGTGAAATTGAGAAAAAAGCATGGATACTCATTGCTGTGAAAATAATTATTATTTTAACTAAATGAGGAACTTTACGAGGCATTGGATCTACCCCAATTATTGTTTGGAAAAATAATATGCCTGTTAACAAAAAGTGAAGTGACATAAATAGATGGCCACTATGTCCTTGCATTAAATTTCTAAAAAGCGGGGTGAAATAAAGTGCAAATAATGATCCATCAAATATGGCAAGTGCTACTACTGGATTTGTGTAAAAAGTTGCGACCTTAGAGTGAAGCAAGGCAATGAATGCTCCTCTTACACCGCGTTCATCTTTATCTCTTCCAGCTGGCAAGGTTCTTAATGCCAATGTAATCGGAGCTCCTAAAACAATACCTATGGGAGCAATCATTCCTAAAACCATATGAGCCAGCATGTGATTTGAGAAAGCAAAATGTGAATAGACCCCTAATCCACCGCTAGTTGCAAAATCAACCGCACTTATTCCCAAACCAAATGAAATCGTTCTACCAATTGGCCACTTATCACCGCGTTTACTAAGTATTAAGACTCCTTTTATATATAAGGCGACTGAAAATATAAGTAGAAATAGCATCAAGCCATCTGCATCATATGCAAGTAACACTCTCGACAATGTTGGCGCCTCAGGCATTGGTATTCCAGTAATTAGTAATGCTGGCGTTGAAACTACTTCTCTATCTGGAGGTGCAACAGTTGAGAGCCAACTTCCAATAAAAATAGTTGTAAACATAATAATTATTTCAGCAACTATTAGTTTATAAATTGCAGGAAAATCAGATTTTATAATCCACCTACGGTGAATTGCACCAAATCCAATTAACACCACAGTCAAAAATATCTTTAATAATGTAATTATCCCATATTTACTTTGCCAAGCATCAATAATGTCTAATCTGGTCCAAGCTGTTGCAGATCCAGTCGCTGCCACAGTAATTGCACTCCACAGCGCTATTGCACTAAACCTAGGTAATGCAATTAGTTTCTGCCTTTTATCAAGTTGAGTTAAGCCAAACAAACCACCAACCCAAAAAGATATGGCCATCACATGAACTGTTAAAGCACCAATTGCTAAGGCATGACGGCCTGAGGAGCTGCCATGGCTTTGAAAGACTGGTGCAATAATTGCAATTAATGAGATTAGTAGTAGAAAATATGAAGTAAGTATTTTCCGTAGTGGAATAATTAGTATCAATATCAATAAAATTATTTGAAGTAAGTAACTTTTGCCAATTGAAGTTTGTGTCATATATGAACGAATTACCGTTAAATCAAATGATGCTAAAAATGGCTGCTCTAACAAGTACGCGATTTGAACCAGAATAAATAGGATAGTTGAAAGAAGCCACAAATATATAAAGTTTTTTGTCTTTCTTGCCAGTTGATTGTTACTTACTATTCCTTTATTTTCTTTACCTAAGAAACTAACCGAAATTAACAAACCAATACTTAAAACACCAAAAAGCTCCATTAAGCCTTTGCTAAGGGGTGAGGCAATTTCAATCAATTAGTCACCTTTACTTAATAATTTTTTTGCTTGTGCTTTTTTGTCTCGTTCTTCTACTTGATTTTGTCGAAGTGTTAAATGTTTGTTTTGCAAATCTTGATAAAAAGATTAGTAATACAAAAGCAAAAACCATTAAGCCGATTACAAAAATATCAGTAATGTGATTTGCATTAGTAGATGTAGATATTGAGGTATCGGTTGGACTTGGGGTTGGAAGTGCTAATTCATCTGGAGCATTGTATAAAAATGTAAATGAGCCAGTAATTGGTGCATCATCAATTGCCATTAATGTATAACTGACTGTATAAAGACCAGAACTTTTTAAAGGTTTTAAGCCAACCATTAAAACTGCGCCTTGAATTTGAACAGAGCCATCATCTACTCGAGCGCCGGTTGGATCACTTACTGTTAAATCATTTGCGCCAGCCAAAAGATTGGCATTTGCCTTAATTGTTATTGCAGTTGGTGCAACGCTAAGAACTGAACCTGCGGTTGGAGAAGTATTAACGACTGATGTTGCATATGCCGGCGAGATTGAAATCATTGTGAGAAACAGAGCGGTAACTAATTGCATACTGCGCTTCATGACCCCACCTTTGCCTCTCAGTTAGCCCTTATCTTGCCACCTCCTTAAGATTATCTCCTATGCCAACCTATGAGTATCTTTGCAATGAGTGTGAAAACTCTTTTGAGGCGGTCCAGTCATTCTCTGAGGCAGCAATCGATAAATGTCCAAAATGTGGTGGTGAGGTTCGAAAGCTATATAGCAATGTCGGGGTTGTTTTTAAAGGAAGTGGATTTTATAAAACTGATTCTCGCGCAAAACCTGCAACAACGAGTGAGAGTAAGCCAGAAGTAAAAACTGAAACAAAAGCAAAGCCTAAAAACAAAGAAACTTAATTATGGTGTGGTGGTTTATCTCGAGTTATTTCTTCATCTCGTTTGGAATCAATCTCTAAATCGATCTCATCATTTGTACTTTTAGGTAGTAACGGGTGATCAACCTCACTAAACTTCGATCCTTTTACTTTTTTTAAGTTTTCATCACTTTTCATTAGAATATAAGTCTACCTTGATCCAGTCTTAATTAAACGAATAGGCGAACATGTTTGCAAAGTTAGGCTCAACAATTGTTGCTAAAAAGAAATTAATCTTTGGAGTTTATTTAATTGCGGTGATTTTAGCCGGTGCGATTGGTTCAGCTGTTTTCGGTAAGTTAGATAGCGATGGATACTCAGATCCCAAAAGTGATTCTGCAAAAGCTTTTGAGTATCTAACAGATGTATTTAAAGTTAAAGATCCAGCAGTTGTTTTAGTGGTCGAAACAAAAGATGGTATTACTAGTCCAAATGTAATTGCATCAGTTGCTAAACTGGAAACAGAGATAAAATCTGAGCCTGGTGTTGGGTCAACCCTTTCTTATTGGTCAGCCGGCGGTGCTCCTGCTTTAAAAAGTTCTGATGGAAAATCTGCTTACCTTTTTATTTACAGCGCAGATGTTGATTGGGGAAACATTCAAGATCTTGGTAAAAGAATGCAAGCAAAGTACGATGGAAAATATGAAGGTTTAAGGGTTTATGCAACTGGCACCGGTGTTTTTGCTCATGCAATAAACACTAAAATCTCTGAAGATTTGAAACTATCTGAATCAATTTCAATCCCTCTTACCTTTATTTTGTTGGTATTTGTCTTTGGTGCGCTAACTGCCAGTGCTATGCCTCTTTTAGTAGGAGTATCTGCAATTCTTGGTTCATTCTTAATTATTTATCTTTTAACACTATTTACCGGCGTGAGTATTTTTGCATTAAACCTTATAACCGGTCTTGGTCTTGGATTAGGCATTGATTACTCACTTTTAATTGTGAATAGATTTAGAGAAGAGTTACATTCAGGTAGGTCAGTTGATGAATCAATAAAAAGGACAGTAAACACGGCAGGTAAAACTGTTTTTTACTCTGGCTTAACAATTGTTATTACTTTGGCAGCACTTACGCTATTTCCACAAATGTTTCTTAAATCTTTTGGTTATGCCGGAGTAACGGTAGTAATAATGGCAGTACTTGGCGCATTAATAGCCTTGCCAGCTCTGCTTGCGATTCTTGGTCATAGAGTTGATAAAGGAGTTGTTAGAAAAAGTGCCATAACTCCAAAAGAGGATGGTCGATGGGCGCAAACTGCACGGTTTGTTATGCGAAGGCCTATTACAGTTGTTGTACTTTCTATGATTATTTTAACTATCTTCGCCGCGCCGATAAAAAATATTGTTTTTTCACAAGTTGACTCCAGGGTATTGCCAGCCAGCAATCCTGCTGCATCTGCTGCAAACGTTATTACTGAACGATTCCCTGGCCAAGAGGGAAATCCAATTGAAATTATTGTTCCCAAAGGTGCATTAATGGGTACGCAAATTAATCAGTACACAACTGAGATTGCCAAGGTTCCTGGAATAGTGCGAATTGGTGACTCACAGGTTTCTGGTGATGACGTTCGAGTTACAGCAATTCATTCTATGGGCCCAAGAACACCGGAAGCTGAAGCATTAATCAATGAAGTTAGAAAAATTAGAGCACCAGAAGGAACACTAATCGGAGGTGTAGCAGCCGACTACGCCGATACGCAAATTGGAATTGCAAAGACAATGCCGTGGGCATTGCTTTGGATTGCAATTGGTGTATTAATTTTACTATTTGCATTTACTGGATCAATTATTTTGCCTATTAAAGCAATTATTTTAAACATACTTTCTTTAGGTGCCACCTTGGGAGTAATTACTTGGATATTTGTCGATGGGCATTTGAAATGGCTGGTTGGAGATTTCACAACAACTGGCACAGTAGACACTGGGTCAATCATCTTGGTGGCTGTTGTCGCTTTTGGTTTATCTATGGATTATGAAGTCTTTTTGCTGTCTCGCATTAAGGAAGAGCATGATGCCGGTAAATCAAATATTGAATCAGTTGCAATTGGATTACAACGTTCTGCCAGAATTATTACTGCAGCCGCTGGATTATTAGCAATTGTATTTTCCTCGTTTATGTTAAGTGGTGTGACATCAATAAAAATGCTTGGTTTTGGTGTGGCATTTGCTATCGTGCTTGATGCCACTCTTGTGCGCGCACTATTAGTTCCAGCGCTAATGAGGTTATTTGGTGAGCGAAATTGGTGGGCACCAACAGCAATGAAGCGTTTTACAATCAATCACTAACTACTTTGCGTCCCCGGCGGGAGTTGAACCTGCGACCTACCGCTTAGGAGGCGGTTGCTCTATCCACTGAGCTACGGGGACAATATTAAATTTTCCTAAAATTTCTTAACAGGTTAATTCTAATTTAATTCATTAATAATAGAAAACAATTGGATAATCGTGCGTAAATTTGGTATTAAATTAGCGTTCGGATAGACTCGCATTAATTCGTTTGGAGTTGAAAATCATGAAGGCCCTCGTTATAGGCGCCGGTGGAGTTGGTAGAGCGATAGCTAATATCGCATCACGTCGCTCATTTATTGAATCAATGGTGATTGCTGACCGCACCCTTGCAAGAGCTGAAGAGGCTGTTGCACGCGTTAAAGATCCCCGCTTTTCTGCAGCAATGGTTAATGCTGCTGAACTTGAAGATGTTCGAGAGTTAATACGAAAAGCTGATGTGGATGTTGTAATTAACGCAGTTGATCCACGTTTTGTTATGCCAATATTTTTAGCTTGTGAGATTGAAAATACTAATTACATCGATATGGCTATGTCCCTTTCCCGTAAGCACCCGCACTACCCATACACCGAGACTGGTGTAAAGCTAGGCGATGAGCAGTTTGCTCGTGACTTTAACTGGGATGAAAGAAAAATCTACGCCTTAATCGGTATGGGTGTTGAACCAGGTATGAGTGATATTTTTGCAAAGTATGCCAGCGAACATTTATTTAGCAGAATTGATTCCTGCACAATTTTGGATGGTTCTAACCTAAGAGTTGAGGGCTATGACTTTGCCCCATCATTTTCTATTTGGACCACTATTGAAGAGTGCTTAAACCCACCATTGGTTTGGGAAGATGGCCGCGGTTGGTATACAACTACGCCATTCTCAGAGTTAGAAATATTTAATTTCCCAGAAGGTATTGGCCCAGTTGAGTGTGTAAATGTTGAGCACGAAGAGGTTGTCCTTATTCCACAAAAAATTGATGCAAAAAAGGTTAACTTTAAATATGGACTTGGTGCTGAGTTCATCACAATATTAAAAACAATTAACATGCTTGGCATGGATAGAAAAGAAACTGTTGATGTTCAAGGCGTAAGTGTTTCACCTCGTGATCTTCTAACAGCTTCACTGCCAGATCCTGGAACATTGGGTGAACGTATGCGGGGTAAAACTTGTGCTGGTGCATTGATTAAAGGATTAGATAAACAAGGAAACCCAAAGGCTTGTTATATTTACAACGTAATTGATAATGCATGGTCTATGAAAGAGTATGGCGATCAAGCAGTTGTTTGGCAGACTGCAATTAACCCAGTAATTGCAATGGAGTTAATTCAAAAAGGTATCTGGAAACCACTTGGCGTTAATGGTCCAGAGTGGTTTGAATCCAAACCATTTTTAGATCTACTAGAAGAGTATGGAACCTCATGGAATATTCGTGATGAAGATACTTCGGGGATTATTAAGTAGTGGCAACCGCTCTTATAACCGGAGCAAGTGCAGGAATAGGTGCTTCTTACACAAAGTTGCTTGCAAGCCAAGGATATGAACTAGTTTTAGTGGCTCGAGACCTTCCTAGATTAAATAAATTTGCTAAAGAATTAAGTAAAACTTATAAAATTAGGGTTGAAACTATAAAGGCTGATTTAACTAAGCTAAATCAACTCGCAAAGATTGAAAAACGCCTTTCTAGCACATCAAAACCCATTGAAGTCCTAATTAATAATGCTGGTTTTGGTATTAAGCAAAGTTTTACAGATAGTGATATAAAAAAAGAGCAAGCGCTACTTGATGTTTTAGTTACTGCGCCAATGCGCCTTACCCACGCGGTACTACCCCAAATGATTAAAAGAGATAGCGGTGTAATAGTAAATGTCAGCAGCGTTGCAAGTTGGATTACTGGTGGTACATATAGCGCAGCAAAATCTTACTTAACGGTTTTTTCTGAGTATTTACACACTGAGTTGCGTGGAACAAACATTAAAGTTTCAGCACTATGCCCAGGTTTTACTAGAACAGAGTTTCATGAACGTGGAAAAATGCGAATGAATGGCCTGCCAAATTTTATGTGGCTTACCTCAGATCAGGTTGTGGCAAAATCTTGGCGATATGCAAAAGCAGGCAAAGTCGTATGCGTTCCAGGATGGCAGTATTTAATAGTAAGTAGTATCGCGCGGACCGCACCTCGCCCATTGGTCCGAAAATTAGGTATGAATGTAAGGCGCAAGCAAAGATAATCTACATTTCACATCAAATTCACTGCCTAGGTTAGGTATTTAACCTAGTTCTTGATAATTACTCAAGTAGAATATTTGTATTCCAACTTAAGGAGAGTTTGTGAAAAAGAAGATTTCGGCATTAGCCCTTACTGGTTTTTTAATATTTGGTTTGGCAACACCTGTTCAAGCTGCCACCTCAGGCGGTTCATGCACTACAGCAGGTGCAACAGCAAAGATTGGTAAAAACAATTATGTATGTGCAAAGAATCCATTTTTTAGCACAACCAAATTAACTTGGGTATGGGATGGTTGTATTGAGTTAAACACTGATTATGCGGTTGGTAATAAGGAAGCAGTTAGTGCACTTCGTACCTCTGAAGCAAACCGCTCAATACAGATTGAGCCTGTTGGCGCATCTCTTCGAGATTTAATAGCATGGAATAGTTTGATTACCTACAGTAAATCAACTGTGGTCTATTATGGCTCTACCTATTACTCCGCAACAAAGACGAGCATTAATAAAGCACCAACTGCAACAAATATTGGTTCAACTAAGTTTTGGGTCGTTTATCAACCAACAAGTGTGAATTCAAAAATTGGCCAAATGCCTGCTCCAGCAAAAGTTCTTACCTCTGCAAATGCTCAAGTTGCAGCCCTTACCGCTGCTGCAGTTAAAACAACAAATGCTGACCTAAAGAGTAAATACAACACTCTTTCTTCATCACTTGCTACCAAAATTTCAGCTTTGGAATCAAATAAAGCTGCAATTCAATCTGTAGTTGACTCTATTGATCCAGCATTAGAAGAGTTTAGAAATGCATACTCTTTGATGCTAATGATTAAAAGTACAGTGAAGGATAAGTGTAATCCTCGATACTAATTAATTAAATTAAGGCTGTAGTGATTGCTTAAGCAATTGTTACAGCCTTTTTTGTTGCTGTAAATGTAATCGATTTTAAAGCTGAGCTTGCTGGGCCAACTTTAAGTGCTCCATTTAGAGCAAACTCTGAACCATGGCCTCGGGGCGCTGAGCACACCCAGCCACTACTAACTTTTTTAACTGTTACACCAGCATGAGGACAAGATAGATTTAAAACTGCAAAGCCTTTAGCAGATTTTGAAGTTCTAACCACTGCAACTTTTCCATATTTATTAATAGATAACTCAACAACACCACCTACGGAATTAAGGGCTGAATTACTTGCCAGATCGATCTCAGTTTTTCCATTTGCTAATGTTTTAATACCAGTGGCAGCAACAGCAGGAACTGTGGCTAGGGCGGTTAATGCCGCGCTAGCACAAATGAAATCACGCCTTGAGAGTGAACTCATGATCACCTTTCATAAAGTACTTTTCTATTTTTAGTACTTATTTTATTATTTATCCATGCGCAGTCAGCAAAGATACACCACCTTAAAGTGGGTAACTGCTGCGTTACTGCTTATTCATATCCTGTCCCGGGCAATATTTCCAGCACCAAATATCCTAATTGACTTAGTTTTATTTAATTTGGTAGGCCTGCTGGCAGCAGTTATCGCCTATTCAGCCCCAGTGCTTACGGGTCGAATCTCGGCAATCACAATAAGCCTAGCTAGTTTAATCTGGAGTACTGGGTCTTTTTTATCAACTTGGAATTCATTTTTTAATTTTCAAATACCAGAAGTAATTTCAGATTTATGTTCTCAATTTTTTATCCATTAATATTCTTAGGAATAATTAGAAGTTTTACTTATCGGCGGAAAATTTCTGCCCTTGAATTATTAGACACTGTAATTATCACTGTTGGCTTTCCCAGCGTGCTAACAGCTTTTCTTTTAAAACCAGCAATGATCGGTTTTAGTGGTTCTGCTTTCTCAGTTTTTATCTCAATACTTTATCCAGTTGGCGACATAGTAATTCTGGCCATGACTTTAGTTTATGTTCTACTAACCCCACTTAGTCGTAGGTCTGTGCTACTTTCAAGTGGATTACTCTCATTTGCACTAGGTGATTTATTCTTTATCTGGTCATCTCTTAATTCCACATACAGGTTTGGTTCGATTACAGATGATGGCTGGATTATTGGATTATTTTTAATCTCAGTTTCACTCTCCTTTGATTCACAAGAAAGTAAGTTTTCTGACAAAATTTCCTCATATAGCGCTACTATTGCATTGATCGCTAGTACGACTTTACTTGGAATTGCAGCATTAAAACCCGGATTCTTCCCAAACTTTATTTTGTTACCTGGCTTTATAACAATTGCACTTGCTTTTATTCGAATGAGCTTTGCACTTTCAGAAGCAAATACTGCTGGCACTGAAAGAATTCTTGCTCGAACCGATGAGTTAACTGGCTTATCTAACCGCCGTAACTTTTTATTGCAGCTTAATCAATTAAAAAGTGGCTATATTTTTCTTCTTGATTTAGATGGCTTTAAGAAAATCAATGACACTTTGGGTCATGAAGCTGGAGATCAACTATTAAAACAAGTGGCAAATAGGTTTACTCGAGTGCTTCCAGTTGGAGCACAGATTGCTCGCCTTGGTGGGGATGAGTTTGGTGTCATTGCTTCGATTGAATTAGTAGAGGCAACTGAGTTGGCACAATCAATCCGGGCAACCTTAAGCTACCCAATTTCAATTGGTAGCGAGCAGGTCAAAGTTGGTGTCAGTATTGGCTTGGCGCCGACCGAGCCATCTGGTGATGGAAGTGAATCATTACGCCGGGCAGATCTGGCGATGTATGAGGCTAAGAGAAGTAGAGCCGGCGTTATGGTTTGGGAAAGTAAGTAAGAAAAAATAGGTTAATCTTCACTGGCTAAAGCTTTTAGCAAAGACCATAGGAGGTCCTAATTGGCAGCACGCTTTTCAAATCGAGTTCTGGTTTTAGGTGCAGGTTCAGTATCACAATGTGTACTTCCACTTTTAATCGAGCATCTTGTAGATGCTAAGCAGATCACGATTGCGGATATGCGTGATAATCGCAGCCGAGTTAAGGATGCAATCACCGCCGGTGCTACATATGTTCAGGATCAATTAACCCGTGAGAACATGGATCAATTTTTATCAAAGTATTTATCAGATGGAGATTTTCTCTTAGATTTAGCATGGAATATTGACGCAAATGAAATTATTGAATGGGCTCATGATCATGGAGTTATTTATTTAAATACATCATTGGAAGAGTGGGATCCATACTCGGCCGGGGCAACTAGAAACCCAACTGAGCGTACACTTTATTGGCGACATATGAAATTACGTAAGTTAACTGATACTTGGGGCGGCAAAGGACCAACTGCAATTGTTGAGCATGGTGCAAACCCTGGATTAGTTTCTCACCTCACAAAGAAATCTTTATTTGATATTGCAACTAGAGCATTAAAAGATGGAAAAGCAGCAGCTGGAGTTTCAGAGGCACTTGCTGCTGAGAATTTTCCGGTGTTAGCGCACAAGCTTGACGTTAAAGTAATTCACATTGCAGAACGTGATACTCAAGTATCTGATAAACCCAAGCTATTAAATGAGTTTGTAAATACCTGGTCGGTTGAAGGCTTTTATGAAGAAGGTATTGCACCAGCAGAGCTTGGCTGGGGAACACATGAAAAAACCTTGCCAATCAATGCATATCAGCATCTAACTGGTCCTAAGAATCAAATATGTATTGCCCAACCTGGCGCAACAACCTGGGTTCGTTCTTGGGTGCCAAAAATGGAAACAACTGGCATGGTAATTCGTCATGGCGAAGCATTCACAATTAGTGATCACTTAACTGTTTGGGATGGGGATAAAGCTGTTTACCGTCCAACAGTTCACTATGCATACTGCCCAACAGATGCTGCAATTGCATCCATGCGAGAGCTTGAGATGCGCCAATGGAACTTAACCGAAAACCAAAGAATTATGAATGAAGAGATTATTGATGGTGATGATCGTCTTGGCGTATTGCTAATGGGACACCCATACAAATCTTGGTGGACTGGATCATTATTAAATATTCATGACTCAAGAAAATTAATTCCAAAACAATCTGCAACTACAGTTCAGGTAGCAAGCGCCGTTTATGCCGCAGTTGCTTGGGCAATGGCAAACCCAAATGCAGGATACAGAGTTCCAGATGATCTGCCATGGCGTGAGGTTTTAGGCTTTGCTGAAAAATACTGGGGTGGATTTTACTCAGAGGCAGCCGATTGGGATCCGCTAATGCATCGCAACGATTTATTTAAAGGATGGAACAATCGTAAGTATGACGAGAGTGATCCTTGGCAGTTCTCTAACTTCCTTGCCTAACTAATTACTTAGTTGGCGGAAGTGGCTTGCTCGCTTTTATTTCATCTAAGCGAGCAAGTGATTCCAATCTTTCAGTTGAATGGTTAACAATCTGTTGCGGATAATCTTTTAAATAGCCATCTAATACATCCCAAGGTTCATGAATTTCGATTCCATTTAAATGGGCAAGCTCTGGCACATACCTGCGAACATAACTACCATCTTCATCAAATCTTTTGCCTTGTTCAATCGGATTAAATACTCGGTAATAAGGTGAGGCGTCGGTGCCACAACCTGCGGTCCACTGCCAGCCATGGGCGTTAGAGGCAACGTCATAATCAATTAAATGTTCTCTAAAAAAGCGCTCACCTAATTGCCACTCAAGGTGTAGATCTTTAACTAAAAATGATGCAACCACCATTCTGGTGCGGTTATGCATCCAGCCCTCTTGTAATAGTTGTCGCATTGCTGCATCTACAAATGGGTATCCAGTTTTACCTTCACACCAGGCTTTGAATTTTTCACCCGGCTCGTCATATCTCATCTTAGAAAATTGTGGTGCGTAGTATTCAGTTTCAGTATGTGGGTTATTAAATAAAATATCAGCATAAAACTCACGCCAAGCGATCTCTTTTCGAAAGACATCATGAGCTTTACTTTCCCCAAGTGGAGCAAGAAGAGTGCGTGGATGAATTTCACCCCACTTTAAATGTGCACTCATCTTGCTAGTGCCATCAATACCAGCAAGATTTCTTGCTTCGTCATAGCTAGCTAATC
>Ga0304730_1000883_pt1 | contig 24179 bp, 33 predicted proteins | sample M_130628_MF_Meta_FD_190474 | JGI IMG/M metagenome (GOLD analysis project Ga0304730, IMG submission 190474) | Freshwater microbial communities from Lake Montjoie, Canada to study carbon cycling - M_130628_MF_MetaG (v2) (version 2) | ecosystem: Environmental > Aquatic > Freshwater > Lake | place...
GTGCTACCGCTAAGATCAATCCAATTCTTTCCCTCTTGCTCATCTATTGCCTTCTCAATCCCAAGCAGTTGCTTGTATGTGTCGGGGTATAAGTGTGCCAGTTTGGTCATAGCTCTATCTCTTGCTCTACGATAATTACGATTGTGAATTGCTTGCTTGGCAGCAGTAGCCATACGCCGGTTAAGATCGCTCATTTAACTTGTCCTCTCCCACTATAAGCAGGTAGGCTATCACTAATACAGCTATGATCCCTATTAAGTAACTCATTATCTCCCTCTATTATCTACTAAAAGCGATAGCAGATACTACCGCACTTGTTATGTCTATTGGTTGCCCTACCAAGTGAGCGTCCTCTGCGTCACTATCCCAAGCAGACACCAGTATTCGACAATTTACTGGGCTATTGCGGAACTGTATGATCGCCTCATAGCCCGACTCTCCACCCCAGAGGGGCGTACCGGTGCTATCTACTACCTCATATAGGTTGATTAAACCTGCGTTATTTGGGTGAAAGCTCATTACTCACCTTCCCTTTCGATACACTTATGGCGATAGGTTTCGTCATACCTATCAATAGTGTAGTGGGCGTAGTGCTTATTACAATTATGGCAGTAGCCAGTTAGTACGATCATTTACCCTCTCCCTCTCTCTCGATTATTATTCCGACTTCGCTTAACGCCTTGACCATACGCATTAGGTTTTTAGCTGCCTTCTCGCCCTCTCCCGCGTCTATCTGAGTGAGTGCCAGGTTCCGGCACATATTGGCCTTAGCCAATAGGTATTCTTTAGTAGGTGCGCTCATTACTCGCCCTCTCTCTGGTTATTGCGTGTTATCTGCCCGATATAGTGAACGTAGCTGTTTTCGCGTACGCCTAAGTCCAGTAGTTCGTTCCAATCCCACTCTGCCGGATCAGTTTCGCTAGTTATCTCGAAGGTAACTAGATAGGTTTCAGGTAGTTTGCTATTGCTACTTTCGCCGCAATTCACGCAATCACCGGCGCGATCAACTATCACGCCCTCTACCTCATTAGTATCGGCACAAGGCAAGCAATACTCTTGCTCGTTGCTATCTATCTTTATCATTTATTCGCTTTCTCTCTCGATCATCTCTTTCAGGTAGTCAATAGCTACCTGGCGACCATTTTTGTAGCCGGTGCCAACTATTGTGCGCGGCGCGACCTCTTTTGCCAATAACGCGGTTAGTAACTCTTGATTACTCATATTGGCGGTATTACCTAGATCATATTTATATGGCATTGCTTACTCTCTTTCTCTCTTATTAGTGTGTTGCCCTCTCGGTGAGAGGCCACGAAGGAGAGCCTACCGAACTCTCCCCCATAGTCAAGCACCGAAAACTTTATTTCTTGCCCTCTCTCTCTTCCATTTTCCGGACTCTTTCCATACCAGCACGGCAGAAATCAACCGCGTGGCTACCTGCCCACGCAACAAACCAAATAAAGAGCGCGAGTTCTATTGATTGAATCCAGCTATGAAGGTAGTTCATTATTCGGCAGCCTTTTCTAAGTAGTGGCGGGCAATTCGATCAAAAGTGTCCGATCCCCAATTCATAAGTAATTGAGAGATTAAGAGCGCGCCAACTTCGTTTCCTAGTTCGCGTTCTCTCTCTACTACGCCAGCGATGTATGACTCGAACTGGTCGCGTAATTGATCCGATAAAGCCGAAACGGTTTCGTGTTCTTTGGTCAGTTCCATAGTTTCGGAGTAAGCCTCGAACTCGTTATCGGTTACAAGGGTGTAATCCTCTACAAACTGATCTACTGCGTAACGCTGTTCGCTCATTTTCTTGCCTCTCTTTAGTCTGATCTCATCAGGTGACGAATTACGCCACTACGCCCGAAGGCGTTTCGATCTGCTATCTAATTTCTTTTTGTATATCCCAACAAGTGGCACAGATTTCACAATAGAAATCCACACCTGCCCAATTTGGGCGAAGGTTTGCTTTAACTGAATCTGTTAAAAGGTTTCGGTTTGTTTGGCATATATCGCAAACTCTTTCCTTTGTTAGTTGGTTTATAGTTTCATCTGCGAACAGTTCTAATAATTTCCAAGTGTCAGTTTCAATGTTGTTGTCAAAGTTTGGAAAGTGTTTGTAGATTACTTCGGAGAAGTCTTCAAGGATTGCTAGGTGAATTGCTTCGTGTTGTTCGTTAGTCATTTTTCTATTCTCCTTTGTGTGAAATAAATTTAACTATCTGTGAACAGTAGCCCCAAACATAATCAGTAGGCCAACCAATAACGATTCCCTCAAAACCAGCGCGCCCGTTTTTGATGTCATTTGATACAACAGTTACAGTCACTTCACGATTCTCACCGCTGAAAGTGCGGTAGATAATGACATCTCCTGCTTGAACTTCGTTTGCTGTCTTTAACATTTGTTGCCTCTCTTTAGTGGTTGGTAGGTGATCCACTAAGAAAAAGATACACGACTCTCCCCCATAGCGCAACACTCAACCGCTTTTCTTTTGTCGCGTCGTAGCTCTGTCGGCTCTCAGGTTTCACACAGCAAGCACACAAGTTACCGGCAACGCTGACCTGGTAACTTGAGAGTTTCCTGAGAAGTTACAGAGCTGAAGCCGTCGCAGCATTTGGGCAACTGGTCGGCGGTTGGTTGGTTGATTTGATCTAGGTCATTACTTAATCGGGCAAGGCTTAGGGGATTAGGTAGCCGTAGCGGTAGCCCGCCCCTGACAGTTTTCTAGAAAGTTATCCACAACCTTATCCACAGGCAGGGCAGGTAGGGCAAAAAAAGGCAGGGCAAACAGGGCGAGGCCACCCCCCGTTGTTGAATTGCGGGCGGGGTGTCTGTATACTCCCCACATAAATATATTTCCTAAAGTGAAACCAGCTGTAAACCCCTGACCTGCGGTTATACACTGTAATAATAGTGTGACACGAAACACAGTACTAAAAGCGGTAAACGCGTTATTTTTTCTGCCTTAAGTATAGTAGAGGAGTAAAGTGGGGATGGTTGACTTTACGACGAAAGGTTGGCCTCTAGCGAGGCCCCTAGGCCGAGCACTGACTTACCCCTCAGTTCGCTGTAGCTCCTTCGGGCGCTAAGCCCGAACTGTCCGGTGGTTTTTAGTGGGGATAGTTCTATTTATAGCCTGCCTAGTATAAATCGCACACTCAACCTAGTATCAAAGAAATGACATTTCGCGCCATTCACGGCGCTTCTAAAGGAGACACCAATGGCCCCAAAAAAATCTGCAGATATGTACAGTAAGCCTAAGCCTACAAAAAAGCCTTATGTTACCTCTGCTAAAGAACCTGAATTACAAGGTGGCAGAACAGCTAGGGTTAAAGCAGATTACAAAAAGGCTGTAAAGGGTGGAGCAGCAAAAGCTGCAAACAAACTTGTTAAACCACGCACAAAAGATGTTGCAATAGTAACTGGGATTAATATGGGAACAACTAAAAAAATTGTTGTAGACCCACGTACCGCAGAAAAAAAGGCAATGGTTTCTCGTATTGTTAACGACAAATCTAAGACTGCTATGCGTGCCAAGATTGCCGAAATGAACGCAAAGAAAGCCCGCACCAAGAAGGCTAAGTAATGGCTGACAATTCAGCAGACATAGCCAAGCGAATTATCCTTGGCTGTGTAGCAGAAGGTATGACCATAGACGCGGCTTGTTCATCAGCCGGTAAGTCTATGAAAACGTATGAGTATTACCGTCGCACCGATAAGATCTTTTGCGACAAAATTGACCGTACTAGGCTCGGTCTAAAGGAGAAGTCTTTCGCCTCTGGCGATGTCCACGACATTACCTTTACCGAGTTTAGAAAACGATTCCTACACTCAAACACTTTTCCACACCAGCAAAATCTGGTAGATATGATCGAAACTGGTAAACCTTCTTGGTTACACCCCAGTATGAAGTATGAGCCAGGAGTGGCAAACAACCGCATCCTGCTAAATATCCCGCCCAACCACGCCAAGTCAATGACCATTACGGTTGACTATGTAACTTGGCAGGTAGCTCGTAACCCTAACTTTAGAGTGCTAATAGTTTCCCAGACTCAACGCCTAGCATCAGACTTTCTCTACGCCATCAAGCAACGCCTGACTCATCCTATGTATGAAGACCTCCAGAGCGCTTATGCTGCTGGCGTAGGGTTTAACTCTAAGTCTGCCTCGTGGCAGGCTACCCGTATCACCTTTGGTGATGAGCTGCGTGAGACCGGTGAAAAAGACCCGAACATCGAAGCAGTTGGTATCGGCGGTCAGATCTACGGCAAGCGTGCCGATATGATTATTGTAGATGACGCTGTTACTTTATCTAACGCTAATGACTTTGAACGACAGATCAAGTGGCTAACCCAAGACGTTAGATCCCGTCTTAACCCTACTGGTAAGTTAATTATTATCGGTACCCGCGTTGCCTCGGTTGACTTGTACAAGGAACTACGCAACGAAGACCGATATCCTGGCGGTATTGTGCCTTGGTCATATCTTGCTATGCCGGCGCTTTTGACTGTAGATGATGAACCCGACAAATGGGAAACTCTTTGGCCATTTTCAGATCAACCATTTGATGGGCAGAAGGAAGAAGAAAAGGATCCAGAGACTGGATTCTATCCTAGATGGAATGGGCGCAACTTATTTAACGAACGCCAATCTATGGATGCTTCGACCTGGGCTTTGATTTATCAGCAACAAGATATCTCAGATGATGCCGCCTTTGACCCAGTATGTGTTCGTGGCTCTATTGACGGTATGCGTAAGTCTGGCCATCTAGTTGCTGGCCACCCAGGTCACCCAAGAGACTTAAATGGCTTTACCTACATCTGTGGTTTAGACCCAGCGATGATTGGTGATACCGCAGCTATCTGCTATGCCATTGACCGCCAAACTAAAAAAAGGTACATAGTAGATGCTATTAAAATTAGCCGCCCGTCTCCAGCTGCTATCCGAAATCTTATTTTTGATTGGACGTCCCTCTACTCCCCCTCCGAGTGGATCGTCGAAAAGAACGCCTTCCAATCCTTCTTAACACAAGACGAAGGTATCAGGATGCACTTAGCATCCAAGGGAGTACAGTTTAAGGAACACCATACTGGATCTAATAAATGGGATTCCGGTTTCGGTGTAGCTTCTATGTCTACCTTGTTTGGTACTAAGCAGTTTGATGGCAAGCACCATAGAGATAATCTAATACATTTGCCATCAGATCAAACTGAAAACATTAAATCTTTAATTGAACAATTAGTTACTTGGTCACCTAGTACTAAAGGCAAGACCGACTTAGTTATGGCGCTGTGGTTCTGTGAGATCAGAGCACGCGAACTACTTAACTATGGTCAGTATGCCACCCACCATATGAAGAATCCATTTCTATCTCGGCAAGAGATAGGCAAGCGAACTGTTATCAATTTAGATGAAGCCTTCGCTGAACAAAACCGTATGCAAGTAATCTAATGAGGAGATAACAATGGCAGCTATGAAGAAAGCTACAACAAAGAAGTCATCAGATGGTTCAAACACAAAACCGTTTAACATTAGGTTAATGACTATGAACGCACTTGTTGGTAAAGAAGAACCTAAGAAGGCGCCTAAGAAAGCAACACCTGCAAAGCCTAAATCTAAATCAACTGGACCTGCTGCTGTTAAAGAATATCAGCGCCAAGTATCACCTAAAGGTGTTAAGAAAACTGAATCAGGCGCTAAGAAGGGCCTTGACAAGAAGTATCCAGGATTATACAAGAAGTCTAAGTAAGGAACCCCATTGCTATCAGTCAAAGAAGTTGACGCGAAGTTATCGCGCCTACGCACGCGCTCTTCAGCACGTGACCAACGTATGCGCGATGTGCTCTCGGTGCGTCAGGGAGATATCTCTAAGGTATTTCCTTCAATGTTTTCAGAGGACTATCCAAAGCCTCTGGTTGCAAACTTCATTGACGTAGCAGCACGCGACTTAGCTGAAGCAATGGCACCACTGCCATCTTTTAACTGCTCAGCAACTAATATGGTTTCAGATGCTGCTCGCAAAGCCGCAGATACTAGAACTCGTATTGCTAACTTCTATGTTTCAAACTCTGATCTACAGCTACAGATGTATACCGCAGCAGACTGGTATAACACCTATGGTATGTGTATCGGTATGGTCGAGATGGATTACGATGACAACAACCCACGTATCCGTATGCTCAATCCATTTGGAACTTACCCAGAGTTAGATCGCTATGGTCGCACTTTATCTTTAACTCAGGTTATTATCAGCGATGCTGAGACGCTAGCTGCCCAGTATCCAGAGTTCTACGAACAAATCCTTGGTAGAAACAACTACCAACTAGGATCTCCTTATGTGTCAATGGTTAAATACCACGACAAAGATCAAGACTTGCTTTACTTACCGGAACGAAAGAACCTAGTACTATCACGTACTCCTAACGTTCTTGGTAAGTCTATGGCACGTACCGTGATGCGCTCATCTTTAGATGGCGAAGCACGCGGTCAGTTTGATGATGTGCTCTCCGTTCAGCTTGCTCGTGCTCGCTTTGCAATCTTACAGATCCAAGCAGCAGAGAAATCTATCCAGGCACCTATTGCTATTCCACAAGATGTTCAGGAACTTGCCCTCGGCCCTGATGCCATTATGCGTTCTGCTAATCCGCAAGGCATCCGTCGTGTTCCATTAGAACTTCCACCTGGAGTATTTACTGAATCCGGTGTATTAGAACGTGAACTTCGTATGGGTGCTAGATACCCAGAGTCACGTTCGGGTAACATTGACGCCTCAGTAGTTACAGGTCGCGGAGTTCAAGCGCTACAAGCTGGCTTTGATACACAGATCAAGGCAGCACAAGCACAGTTTGCTAGATTGTTTACCGAACTTGCCTCACTTTGCTTTGAAGCAGATGAGAAAATCTTTGGTGGAATCCCTAAGACTATTAAGGGAACCGATGACGGTACACCTTACGTACTTAAATATATTCCATCTCGTGACATTAAAGGCGAGTACGGCGTAGATGTACGCTACGGAATTATGTCTGGTATGGATCCTAACCGTGCCATTATTGCTTTACTACAAATGCGTTCAGACAAACTTGTTTCTCGTGACTATGTACGTCGTGAAATCCCTATGGATCTAAATGTTACTCAGGAGGAACAACGTGTTGATATTGAAGAAATGCGCGATTCTCTCCGTGTTGCTGTTGCACAGTATGCTCAGGCAATTCCGGCTCTCGCGGCGCAAGGCCAAGACCCTTCCGAGATTATCAGCCGTATCGCAACTGTTATCCAAGGTCGGCAAAAGGGCCAAGCACTAGAGAACATTATTGAAAAAGCATTTACACCGGCACCAGCACCAGTACCAGTAACGCCACCAGATATGGCACAGGCTGGTATGCAATCACAGATTCCAGCAGCAGGTGTGGCCTCCGCCAACGCCTCGCAGCAACCTCCAAATCAACAAGGTGGTACGGCCCCTGCTGCTGGTCAAAAACCCGATATAGCCCAACTACTAGCTGGTATTACCGGCGCCGCATAAATGAGGGAGGTGTAATATGAATAAAGGATCACGTGCAGCAGCACCTATGTCTCAGCCAAAGGAAGGCAAGATGGATACCTCAAAGCCAAAAGGTGGCAAGGTATTCTTCGGAATGATGGCAGCAGGACGCAAAGGCAAAGCAGTTAAAAAAGGATAAATTTTTTATAGGAGGTGTACTGGGTGAGTAACGATAAGATTCCTCGCCCAGTGCGCCTTTCTGATTTTCTAGTAATACTTACAGGTTTTATTCACAACATAGCTCAAACATTTGAAGCTATGACAGGTGAACTAATGGAACTATCCATTTATCATTCTAACCAAAAGACGGAAACAATTCGTGCTTGGGAAGATATGACCGCAGATTTAGAAAAGTTAGGAGAAGAAACAGATGGCTGAACCAATGAATCCATTGGCCGGAGTTTCAGGTCCTGGCAAATATGCTGTTCGCACAGATAAATTAAGTATGGGTTCTACTGCATACGGCGAAGGCGTAGACACCGCAGCAATTAAGTCAGGTGCGCCACTAGCTTCAACTCCAGATCAACGCCCAATGCCAGCCGCTGAAGTACGCGACGCCGCAATGCAGGCACCGGTCACAGGTTTATATGCTCCAACTCAAAAGCCAAGCGAACCAGTAACTGCTGGTATTGATATGGGTGCAGGTGCGGGATCTAGCGCACTTATGATGGCTAAGTCTGGCGAAAAACTTTCAGATATTCTAGTAAAGATGCTTCCATTTGATACTACTGGAGAAATAGGCGTTCTATACCAAGAAGCATTATCGCGGGGTAATTAGTGGCTGACAATATGAAAGCAGCTGGATTTGCTGCTGGTCTATCATCTACTGAAACTCAGAAACTTGATGAGTTTTACAAAGCATATCAAGCGCACAAAGAATTATCTAAACTACCTGCTGATGCTGCTACTACTAAGTTTGCTCAGTACACTCCTGCTCAACAAGCAAGCCTTGTTAAAAACTTTGGTAACGAAGATCCAACTGTCAAACCACAGCGTGGTTTTTTTGGCACCGCTTGGCATTACACAGGTGGCGCACTAGGTAACGCTATTGGTTATGCCGGTAGCCACATACTTGCTGGTTTAGGAAATGTATCTGATTTCTCTACACGTGCTTGGCGTACTGCTCAGATCGCTGGAGATCAAGGTGTAAACCTTGGCGAAGCGTGGACTATCGCTAACGATAAAGGCGATAAAGTATTTAGCCCTAATCGCATTGATGATGCAAAAAGAAAATTTGGCAACGATGCAGTAGATATTGCTATGCGCATTGCCTCTGGTGAAGCACCAGAAAAGATTATGGCATCAGCCACACCAGAACAACAAAAGTACATAATGCTTGCTGATCCTAATAATAATAACATTCCAGGATTTGCTACACCAGAAGATGTAGCTGCGGCTCGCGCTAACTTTCAAGATACTCTTGATTCGGTAAACGCATCTAAGTATTCTTTTGGTCGTTACATTGCTAACTTGGTAACTCCAGCAGAGATGGAAGGATCCGGTCTTTTCTACAAGGCTGTTTCTGGCACATTTGATGCGGCTTACCGAATACTTGCCGATCCATTATTAGTAGCTGGTAAAGCAAAACGTTTATATGATGTAACTAAGTATTCATTAGATGTAGTAACCGGTGGCGCTAAAGTAGCAGAAGTATTTGCTAAGCCAACAGTTGTTAATTTTTGGAATCAATACGGTACTAAATTACAACAACTTAGTAAGGCTCAAGCATCTAATAGCCCTGAAGCAATTGCTATTGCTAAAAAAGAATTAGCAACTTTAGCTCCAGAGTTCGGTCCAGCTGTTATCAAATCATTTATGGCACCTGAAGTTCCTATTACTAACGCAATAACTGCTAAGGCTTTCTTTGAGAATACTCAAAATTTAACAGAAATTATGGCTGGTAGCGCAGGACGCCAACGTGTGCTTATGCCTCGTATGGATCCTATTCGTAAAGCACGTATCGCTGCTGTTACTACTGGTCGTAAAGTGTTTAACATTGATTTAGTTGGTCCAAAATTAACTAATGATTACTTTTTTGGCTCAGCACCTACTACAGATGGTGTAGCAAAAGTACTTATTGATGGTAAAGAACAGTTTATCAATCAAGTTAAGGCAACAGCCAAGGGCAAAGATGTAGCACGTTTCTCAACTTCCTACATTATGAACCGTATTGATAAGGCTAAGTCAAAATTTACATTTGCTCCAGTATTTGAAGGCGATGTATTTGATGTAATGGCAGTAGATGCTACAGAAAAGATCTACCGTCTAGCAGTATTGGCTATGCCGACACGTGAATCACGCATTATTGCTGAAGCATTTGGTGCTATACCAGAGATTGGTAAGCGTAAAGATGTTTATTACGGTTTATGGAAGACAATTGCTGAGGTTCGTGGTCTAAATACCACCCTTCCTGGCCAAGCCATTACTCGTTATCTTACTGGTAAGGGAGCGACGATTCACTCAGTCAGCGCAGCTGATGATGCTTACCGTAATATGGGTGCAATCCCATCTGACTTTAATCAGTTCGTATCTGTTCCTACACTTCAGGACTTAGATCGAGCAGCAGCGCGTAATACAATAGCTCAAAAGTTTATTGGTATAGCCAATAGCGACTTTGCTAATAAGGCAACCAGCGCTTGGTCTTTCTTAACTCTTGCTGGTCCACGTTATGCTATCCGTAACGCCGGTGAAGACTTAATGGTTAACCTAGCAATTGGTGTTTCACCTTGGGGTTTAGCCAAATCTCGTATGCTTGAGACTCGCGTTAATACTTACTTAGCAGCTGCTCAAAAAGTAGAAGGTGGCGCTAATAACTGGGCTAATAACCCATTAGGTGCGGCTATGCGCATTGTTAACCGTAAAGAAGTTGACAAGTATGTAGGCGATCTAAACTATATTAAGAAAAAGTTTGAAGAAGCAAAGACTGTCTTGCCTAAACTGCGCAAAGAACTTGCTGCGGCTAAAGACCCTATTGATATTTCAGATATTGAACTTCGCATTAAAGAAGTTGAATATAGTATTCGTGGTGGAGCAACACAACAGGCTCGTGAAGTATTTGCCAGTGCTTTAACTTCTGGTCGCGTTAACCGTTTCCGTCAATCACTTGGCTTAAAGCCAATGAATCAAAAAGAAGCAGAACTACTTAAAGAGCAACTTATCTATGGTGATATTCAAAACACTATGTCAGTAGCTTCTGAAGGTGGGATGAACTTCGTTACTGGTAATGACTACATTAGCCGTGCTACGGATCTTGCTCGTCAAACTGGTGTTCGTGTACACGCATTAGAAATGAGTTACCCAACTGGTAAGTTTGTTAAAAAACCAGGTGAATTAGGGTACCGCTTACAAGCTGTATCACCACAAGATGAAGCATCTATGGTTACTTGGATGATGCGTATTGGTTACTATGCTAATGATGAATTAGGTACTATTGCTGTTGCTAATTTAGATGAACAAGTTAAAGCTATTAACTTAATGCGTGAATGGACACAAACCGCAAAGGGTCAGAAGTTTTTAGAAGATGCTCGTCTATCTAATAATATGGACGCTGACAGCATCCTTCGTATTGCCTTTAATCGTGCCAAAGAAAACTTTGTTAAGAAAGATGGCACTACTCTAAACTTAGATTTACTTAATAAGATTCGTTCAAAAGATGAATTTGGTAACTATAAAGTTACTGGAACTCTTTCATTAGATGACTTGCCTACACTAGAAGCAGATGTCCCTGCTGTAGTTATAGGTCCTACTCTTATTCCAGCAGTAGATGCTAGAGAAGTTACTTCAAACATTATGACTAACGGTTGGACATTTCTTGGTCTTGCTAACGCCCGTCTGTCACGTCAACCAATTGTTATTCAAGAGATGCTTACTATCCGTAAGCAGTTTCAGAAATCAGGTTTTGAAAAGGCTTGGATCAATTCCTATACTAGAGGCATTAACCCTGGACAATTGGGTAAAGTTACTGCTGCAACACAAGCAGCTAAAAAAGATTTAGCAATGATTATTGAAGAACGAGCACTTGGTCAAACTTTGGCTTATGTAGATAATCCATTGATTAGAACTCAGATAGCGTTCTCATCTCGTAACTTTGCTCGTTTCTATCGTGCCACTGAGGACTTCTATCGTCGTATGTATCGCGTTGTTCGATACAACCCAGAGGCTATTGTTAAAGCTGCCCTTACTTATGAAGGTGTAACTCACTCAGGTTGGATCCAAAAAGACGATCAAGGTCAGCCATATTTTGTTTATCCTGGTATTGCTCCAGTGTATAACGCTGTACAAGAAGTACTAAATCGTCTAGGCATTAAGCAAGAATTTAAGGTTCCATTCCCAATTCAATTTGGTGCTCAATTAAAGATGCTTACCCCATCTTTGAACCCAGATTCTTTGGTTCCTACATTTTCAGGTCCATTAGCCGGTGTTGGTATTACAACTGTTTCATCTTTGGTCGGCATCTTTGATAAAGGTGCGGCAGATACTATTAAGGGTTATACCCTTGGTAAGTACGCCGTAGATCAACCTATTCTTTCAGCAATATTACCAGCACATATTAACCGTCTATATGCTGCTATGAATCAAGATGACCGCAATTCCCAGTATGCAAGTGCTTGGCGTAAAGCGGTTACTTATCTCGAAGCATCAGGCAATGGTATTCCAAAGACATATGATGAGCAAGGTGTCTTAAAGGCTCCTACTGCACAAGAGTTAGAGAACTATCGTTTATCTGTAAAGAACACAACGTTAGGTATTTTAGGCTTACGCTTTGTATTTGGTTTCTTTGCTCCAGCTTCACCACAAGTGCAGTTAAAGTCTGATATGGCTCAATGGATTAGTGATAATGGTCGCGCTAACTTTAAGCAAGCCTTTAATAAATTATTAGATCAGTACCCTGGTGAATACGATAAAGCATTTGCTAAGTGGGTAGAACTATTTCCTAATCAGATCCCATTTACTGTTACTGAATCTGAAAAGAAGTCAATTGCTCCACTGCGTTACGCAGAAGAAGCAGGATACTTTGTAGATCAAAACAAGGATGTATTCCAGCAATTCCCATCAGCTGCTGGATTTTTGATTCCTCACAAGACCGGATTTTCTTGGGATGCTTACAAGTCTATGAAAGACTTAGGCTTATTACAGAACAAACGAGTAGATGATTACTTACGTGAAGTTCAAACAGCAGCCGATCTACAAGAATACTACCGTCGTAAAGACACTTTTGATATGTCATTAAGTACTTCCCTAGTGGATTCAGAACGCACTATGTTGCGTCGTGAGTTTGACCAATGGAAGACAGTGTTCTTTGCTGGCCGTCCATTGGTACAAGAAGAACTGTCACAGGGTAGCGCTACAGCAATCAAGCGTCTAAAGACTTTAGATGAATTAAGTTTAATGCTAAATGCTAACTTGGGTATTCGTCCCAAGACTGAATCAGCACTACGTGATATGTTAAATACTTATCAAAATTACCGTAATGAACGTGATCGTTATGACGCTATTGGTGGATCAAAAAGATATATTGATTCTGTTAAGAGTCAAACAATTATCAAAATGCGTGAACTAGCACAGTTTAATGAAAATACACAGGCAGCTTATGACGTTCTATTCGGAAGATTACTTGGAGATTAAATAAATGGCAGCAACTCTAAAAGACTATCTCAAGAATAGAGATGATGTAGTCAAAGCAAAAAAGGCTTTAGACAAAGCCAAAGGCGCTTTAAGCGACGCTGAAAGAGCAGCTGTTGGAGTTCCTACTGGTGACTCTTACAAAGAATTAAGAAAAAAGAAAATTGCTGAACTTGAAGCTGCTAGAAAAGCAGCAACTGCTACTAAGGCTGCTGCCGATAAAGTAATTGCAGATGCCACAGACCACTTTAATAAATACAAGGATAAGATTACTGCTGCTAGCAAAGCGCTATCTGACAAAGCAAGTCAAGCAAACATTGATAATGCTAAATCTTTACTTGCTCGTTACAAAGCACAGGGTTTAGATACAACTCTTATTGAAAAAGGCATTAAAGATGCCGAAGATAAGTTAGCCGGCGTTGGCAAATACAAACCTGTTGGTCCAACAGGGCCAACTGGCGGAACAGGTGTTACTGGCGGTACTGGCGGTACTGGTGGCACAGGTCCAGTACAAATAACTGCTACAGATTTAATCAATACTCTTGCTGATCCTAAAAATAAAAAGTTACTTATTGCTGCTCAAAATGACCTAAAGAAAAACTTTGGCTATAAAGGTCCAACTGATGGAACTTGGTCTATAGCATTTCAAAATGCTGTAGGCGATGCAGCAGCAACGTTGCAATCACTGCCAGCATCTCTGCAAATTAAAGATCTTCGAGCATTTATTGCTAGTCCTGGAGTACAAGTAACTTCTGCTGCTGCTGGTGGGCCTACATCAAAAACACAAAAATCAATTACTAATTTAACTGATGCTGAAATTCAAGATATGGTTAACAAAAGCGCCCTTAGTTTATTAGGTCGTGAGATTAGCGATGTTGATAAAACAACGGCTTGGTACAAGAGCCTTACTAATACTATTAAAACAATGGCTAAAGAAGGAACTATTACCAAAACTAATAAGTCTGGTACTAACACTACTTATGAAACCACACCTGGTTACACAGCAGAGAAAGCAACACAGGCTATTGAGACTGGCTTGAAACAAGCAGCTCCCGTAGATCTAGCACGCAAAGAACGCGTTGACTTTACTAGCTGGATGTTCAAACAATTAGGAGGCAGCAATGGCTGATAACACAACCGAGCAACTCCAGTACGACCAAGATCTTGCTGCCTTAAATGCTATGCCCGAAGGCGGTATGCGTGTTAAGGCTAAGGAAGCATTTGACCTAAAGTATCCAGCAGGCCGTCCAGGATCTTCTAGCATCCGTCAGAACCTTGGTATCGGTGAAGCACTCTTAGGTCCAGACTCTAAGTATGCTGATGAGTTAAAAAATATCTTTGATCTCTGGAAGCAAAAGAAATATACCGAAGCACAAGATGCTTTTAGTAAAACTACTTTTGCTAAACTATCTAGCGATGCTCGTAATCGTTACTTATTAAGCCTAGAAAATACCCCTTTATACAAGCAAAGTTTAGACGCTTGGAAAATAGGGGTTAAGCGTGAATTGCTAGGTCAGGGTTTAGAATTAACAGATCAACAACTTGATAACTATTACAAAGATGGTACTCCAGAAAGTATTATTTTTAATGAGGCTGTTAAAGGATTTACTTTAGGCACAGTTAAACCAACTGGTGCTATGGGTAATGCCCTAAAAGAACTCCAAGCAACTGCTACCGCTAACGGTGTTGATCTACAAAAGAACTTTGGTGGTCAACTACAAGGATGGCTACAGAAGATTGCCTCTGGTCAATCAGTTGAAGACTACAAGCAGATCATTCGTGGTATTGCCGGTACTGGTTTGCCTCCTACCTTGAAAGCAATGGTAGAAAAAGGAACAGACGTTAGCTCTATTTATTCTCCATACAAGCAACTAATGTCTAACGTACTAGGAATCAACGAAGAAACTATTTCTATGTACGACCCAACACTTCGTTCTGCTATTACAGATAAGGGCGAAATGTCACTATTCGATTTCCAACGAGCACTACGCAAAGATAGTCGCTGGCAATATACAGCTGATGCTAAGGATGAGATTTCCAAAGCAGTGCTTAACATTGGCCGCGACTTCGGATTTATGGGGTAATGATGGCTCAATATACATACGACCCAACAAAGGGAAAAGTTGTTCCTTTAGCAGAAGCAGTAGTTGTAACTTATATTACTACTGACCCTGGTGGGATGCCTGATGAACAAACTAAAAAAGCAGCTGCTGCGGAAGCAGCTAAAGCAGCACAAGGTGCTGGTATCCCTACCAAGTCTGGTGGTGGAGGTTTTACTGATTCACAGAACGCTGCCCGTTTAGAGGCAGAAAGAGTAGCAACAGAAAAAAGTCCTTACAATGTAAGAAGTACAACAGGTGATGAATTAATTAAAAAGCAAGACGCTATAAATGCTGCAAATGCACTAGCACGTTATAGTCTTGGTACGCCTACCGGAGCAACAGGACCTACTGGTCCTACAGGTGCTACAGGTACAGGCGCAACAGGCGCTACTGGTGCTGGTGCTGGTGCTGGTGCAACAGGTGCTACAGGGCCTACAGGTGCTACAGGTACAGGCGCAACAGGCGCTACTGGTGCTGGTGCAACAGGTGCTACAGGGCCTACAGGCGTTACTGGCGCAACAGGGCCACCTGCAGAAAGAACTGTTAAGTCCAAGACTCCAAAGTATGATGAAAACGGAAAACTAATTGGTTATGACATTGTTTATAGCGATGACACCGTTGGCTTTGAAGCAGCAACAGTTGCTAAGACCACAAAGAAAGCTCCAAAGTATGACATAACCGGTAAGTTTATTGGATATGAAGTTACCGATCCTGATGGCAACGTAACTTTTGAACCATCTGAAAGTACAGATACTACTGGTAAAAAGTTTACTTGGAATAATCCAACTACTGGCCAAACAGAATACTTTGCTACACAAGCGGAAATGGATGCCGCTGTTGAAACTTGGAAAGTTCAATCAGGGCAAGTAGCAACTAACGCTGCTACTGAATTGGCAGCAGGCAATGCTCGTGCTCAAGCACTGGCTAACCGCACTTCAGCTTTTGATTTATTAAAAGATCAATTTGATGTATGGGGTTTAGGTGATCTAGTAGAACCTATCCGTGCTTTGATTCAAGATGAAAACGTATCTCCATCTGAATACGCCATTCGTCTGCGCCAGACTAAGCCATACCTAGATCGTTTTGCTGCTAACGCAGATCGTATTAAAAATGGTTATGCCGCTATTAACGAAGCAACTTATCTTGCCCTTGAAGATCAATACCAAAACATTATGCGTAACTATGGATTACCAGAGTCTTACTATGCTCGTGGTAAAAATGGAGTGCAGTTAGGTTTTCAAGAACTTATTGCTAACGACGTAAGTAATGTTGAATTAGAAGATCGCATTATGAACGCACAAAATCGTGTTCTTAAATCTAACCCAGAAGTATTAGCAGCGCTAAAAGACTTCTACCCTGATATTAAAAATGGTGAAATTCTTGCCTACGCATTAGATCCTAAGAACGCAATTGAACAGATTAAGCGCAAGATTACAGCAGCAGAAATCGGTGGCGCAGCCACACAAGCCGGACTTAAAACTGGTATGGCTCGCGCTGAAGAACTTGGCGCTGCTGGTGTTACTAAAGCTGTAGCCCAACAAGGCTTTGAGACAGTAGCTGGCGGTGCTCCACGTGGTGGACAACTAGCATCAATATACGGTCAAGATCCTTATACACAGACCACAGCAGAGACAGAAGTCTTTGGTCTTGCTGGAAAAACAGCAGCTGCTACGCAGCGCAAGAAAATTACAGGACTTGAGAAGGCCACTTTTAGTGGTCAATCTGGAGCAACCAGCACAGCACTAGTTAGAGATAGAGCTGGCGCTTACTAAATAAATAAACCTGCCACTAGAACTACTGGCCTAGTGGAGCGATAAGAATACCAGGAGTTAGAGCCATACCAGTTCCCCGATTGGATATGTGGCTAACGATCAAACCAACTGATAGGGAGAAGGACTAATGTCCAATTACGACTACGAGGATGACGATGACTTCACAGAAGACAGCGGCAACGACCTTGTTAAACAACTACGCAAAGCATCCAAGCAAAAGGACAAAGAACTTGCTGAACTTCGTTCACAGTTCGATGGACTAAGCAAGGCGCAGCGCGAAAGATCAATCAAGGATGCCCTCGCAAGTCGCGGGATAAATCCGAAGATCGCTTCATTTATCCCACAGGACATTGACCCAACTGAGGAGTCCGTGTCTAAATGGTTAGAGGATTACGCCGATGTATTCGGCTATGAATCTAGCCAAACCCAGGCAACACCTAATGTGAATCCAGCCGACGCTGCTTCGTATAAGAGAATGACAAACACTGCAGACTCTGGTGCTTCACCAGAACATAACGCAGACATTATGCAACGTCTACTCAATACAAATAGCAAAGAAGAGCTGGACGAACTGATTAAGTTGTCTGGACTCTAATATCCGATCCTAACGAAAGGCTAGACCAAAGTGGCAATTCCAACAGGTACTACCACCTCTAGCTCGACGATTAGCAATCTCGTACAAGCAGCATACGACCAGTATGTTAGAATGGCGCTTCGCTCCATTCCTGTTATGCGTAATCTTGCTGACGTCAAGCCAGTGCAACAGGCAATGCCAGGATCATCAGTTGTATTCTCAATCTATTCAGATTTGGCACAAGCCACTTCAACATTGACAGAAACATCTGATGTATCTTCCATTGCTTTAGGTAACCCATCACAGGTTACCGTTACTTTGAACGAATACGGTTCAGCAGTAACAACAACAAAGAAGTTAAACCTAACTTCATTCAACGATGTTGACTCAGCACTAGCTGATATCATCGCTTACAACGCAGCAGATTCCATTGACAACGTAGTAGGTCAGGTCCTGTCAGCAGGTACTGGCGTTATCTACTCAAACGGTCCAACAGGAACTACTCCGACTTCATCAGCAGAAGTTCTGCCAGTAGACACAATGACAGTTGCGGATATCCGTAACGCTGTTGTATCACTACGCACAAACAAGGCTCTGCCTCGTATGGGCGAACTGTATGCTGCATACCTACACCCACGCCAATCAGCCGATCTTCGTGCTGAAACTGGTACTGGTGGATTCCAGGAACTTTCAAAGTATGTTGATCGCACACCATTCGTGGCTGGCGCAGTTGGCGTAATTGAAGGTGCTTTCATCGTTGAGACACCACGTGTTCTTAACGGTCTAAAGCTGGCTACAGGTATCGCAACAAGCACAACTATCACAAACGTTGCGCTGACATCAAACGTTGCAACAATTACTACAGCAGTTGCTCACGGTCTTGGCGTAGGCCAAGTTGTGACAGTTGCTGCTACAACTGCAACAACACTTAACGGTACATTTACAATCGCATCTGTACCTACAACAACAACATTTACCTATTCTAAGACAACAGCTAACGTTACTTCAGCTGCTGATACAGGTACTGTTACATTCACCAACAACTACCGTGCAATTGTTGCCGGTCGTGAAGCATTGGCTGAAGCACAAGCTGCAGACATCTCAACCGTTATCGGTCCAGAGATTGACGCACTACGTCGTTTCCGCACAATCGGTTGGTACTACTTCGGCGGCTTTGCTCGCCTTCGTGAGTCTGCACTCTATCGTATTGAGTCAGCCGCAACTAACGGTTAATTTCCGTTCGGCAGGGGCGGGGTCAAACCCGCCTCTGCTACTTATGAAAGGTAGATATGGCATATACATTAACGACACCTTGGCGGTGGGAGACATACGTATCAGAGCCATACTCTAAGTATGCTCGTCTTGCAGGTCGGCGCCTTACTGGTGGAACTGTTACTGGCGCCATTCCTACCAGTATTACAGATGTAGCACGTGGTCAATCGTTATTAGTTACTGGTACTACTGTTGTAATGACGCAGACACCAAGCCAAGATGATCTAGCAGCGTGTAGTTACTACTTCCTTGGTGGACACGAGTACGTGATTAGCAACGAGCAAGCAGCGGTTCTTATCGCTGCTGGCTACAGTGATTACGTGACACCAATAGTATGAGTTTACATAGACGCACCACGCACCTTGATTATGTAGAAGGTTGCTTTGGTTGCAAGATAGGCGAACTAGAGTTGAGCGTAGGTATGGCAAACCATAGAGAATTGCCTACTGCTAAGCAGCACGATAAAGAATTACAGTCTTACTTTGATGCTACAAGGCAAGGCATAGAACCACGTTCTACCAAAAAAGCTGATATAGACGCAGCAGTTAAACTTTCCAACGAAGGCGGTAAGGCTTTTGATGGGATCTCAATGACCTTTAAGGAGTAGTTATGATGGAATCTTACAAGAGCAAGGCAGTCAAAGCAAAGCACGAGAAGAAAGAATCTTCTGCTAAGAAAAAGGCTGAAGCAAAAAAAGGTATGCACAAAATGCCTAATGGCAAAATGATGAGTAACTCTGCTATGAAGAAAGGTAAATAATAATGCAAGATTATGCAACATTAGAAGCAGCACAAAATATGCCTGTCTATCCACCAACAGATAAGCAATATCCAAGCAACTCTAAATACGAAACTTATGAATCAATTCAGACCGGTGCTATGGGAAAGGCAGCAAAGTAAATGGCAGTTAAGAAGCCTGGTAAATGTCGCAAGTGCGGTAAGTCAGACAAGATGTGTAAGTGCTAAATGAACAAGGCAGAACAAAAAGCTAAAGTAGCCAAGGTTATGAAAGAATTTAAGGCTGGGACTTTGAACTCAGGATCTAGTAAAGGTCCAATAGTTAAAGGCAAGAAGCAAGCAATTGCTATTGCGTTATCTCAAGCAAAAATGTCTAGTAAGAAAATGGGTAAAAAGAAGTAAATGGCAAAAACTCCAGCGTGGCAACGCAAAGAAGGACAAAACCCTAAAGGTGGGCTTAATGCAAAAGGCCGTGCCTCATTAAAGGCTGTAGGTCAAGACATTAAAGCACCTGTTAAATCTGGCGATAACCCACGTAGAGCAAGTTATCTTGCTCGCGCTGCTGGTAACCCAGGACCTGAACGCAAACCCAATGGAGAGCCAACTAGATTACTATTGTCTTTACAAGCCTGGGGTGCATCATCTAAAGCTGATGCTAAGTCTAAGGCTGCAGCCATATCTAAAAGAAACAAGAAGAAAAAATGAAAAAGAAAGTAGCATTTTGGGATACAAAGAATCCTAATAAGAAATCAACACCTTTAACGCCAGCGCAGAAATCTGCTGCTAAGGCTAGAGCAAAAGCAGCAGGACGACCATATCCAAATCTAGTAGATAACGCTGCAGTAAAGAAAAACAAGAAGAAGTAAAGGAGATATAGGTGGCACTAGGAGTAGCAGGAACAACGTTATTAGATGAACTAAATCGTCTAGCTAATGGTGGCACCTATCGAGCACCAGGGGCAATGGTTGGACGAGCACTCGCTGCCCGTCAATGGGCAGTAGCACGTTCAGTAACAACAAACTTAACAGACACAGTGGGGGTTCTCAATGCGATTCAAGGCACGACTAGCACCAATCGCCTTGATCTTGCTAACGTATGTAACGCTCTCGCTAGTACTTCTCAACTACCTGCAGCGCAGGCTCTCAGAGGAATCTCATCGTGAGTGCTAAATTCAATCTAATATGCGAACAAGCAACCACATTTAACTTTCAGTTCTCAATCAATAATGACGCTGTTCCTATTAACATTACTGGTTACACCGGAACTATGACAGTACGCCCATTCGTTGGGTCATCTACTACTACCTTATCAGCTACAACTACCAATGGTCTTATGGTTCTTACCGGCGCTACAGGAACAGTTACTGTAACTATTCCTTCAGCAACTACAACGGATTTTACTCCTGGTCGTTATTCATATGACTTAGTGCTAAATAGCGGATCTACTGTAACTAGATATCTTGAAGGTTTATTCATCGTAACGGGAGCTGTGACACTATGACAACTTATGTAGTTATTGAATCCATTACTCCTAACCAATCCTTAGTATTCTCAGCACAGCAAGGTACACAAGGTATCGCTGGAGCCACAGGTCCTACAGGGCCAATTGGCACAACAGGTGCTACAGGGCCTACAGGCGTTACTGGCGCAACAGGGCCAACTGGACCTACAGGTACAACTGGTGCAACGGGTCCTACAGGCAATACAGGGCCTACTGGAGCCACTGGAGCCACTGGACCTACAGGAACTACAGGTACAACTGGTGCAACGGGCGCTACAGGGCCAACAGGAACTACAGGTGCCACAGGTCCTACTGGTACAACTGGTGCCACAGGGCCTACAGGCACTACTGGAGCTACAGGACCAACTGGTCCTACAGGCCCTGCTGCGGTCTTATCAACAGTATTGCCAGTTGCTTTAGGCACAGCATCTGCTGGTGTTGCTACACTTGGGTCTAAGGATGACCACGTTCACCCAACCACAGGTGTTGGTTTAACAGCTAACCCATTATCACAGTTTGCTGCTACCACTTCTGCTCAACTAGCAGGTGTTCTTACAGATGAAACTGGCACTGGTGCAAATGTCTTTGCTATTAGCCCTACTCTTACTACTCCAGTTATAGCAAGTATAGTTAATACTGGAACACTTACATTGCCTACATCAACTGATACTTTAGTTGGTAGAGCAACCACAGATACTCTGACCAATAAGACCCTTACTAGCCCAGTAATGACTGCTCCCGCCCTTGGCACACCTGCATCTGGAGTAATGACAAACGTAACTGGACTTCCTGTCTCAACTGGTGTCTCTGGTCTTGGTACTGGTGTTGCTACTTTCTTGGCTACGCCAACTAGCGCTAACTTAGCTTCTGCTCTTACTGATGAGACTGGTACTGGAGCTGCTGTATTTGCCACATCTCCTACTTTAGTTACCCCATTACTGGGTACACCAACATCTGCAACATTGACTAATGCTACTGGTTTGCCTATTAGCACAGGTGTATCTGGTTTAGGAACTGGCGTAGCCACATTCCTTGCTACACCTTCATCGGCAAACCTTATCTCAGCAGTAACAGATGAGACCGGTACTGGTGCTTTGGTATTTGGAACTAGCCCAACTATTGCAACCCCAGTAATATCTAGCCCTAAAATTTCATCAACTTATACAGCTAAGACTGCGGCCTATACCTTTGCCTCTGGCGATGAAGGTCAATTGTTCTCAATGAACAACGCGGCATCTGTACAGTTTAATATCCCAACTGATGCCACTTTTAACTTTGCCGTAGGTACAGAAATTAACGTCTTCTGGATTACTGGCGCAGGCCAGCCAACCATTGGCGCGGTAACTCCAGCCACAACTACAGTTATTTCAACAGGCGCTACTAGTGCTACTCCAAAGCTACGTGTGGCTAACTCCGGCGCAACTTGTAAGAAAATTGCCGCTAACTCTTGGATTGTTTTTGGAGATATAGCGTAGACTAGTTCTATGAGATTCCACGTAATAAGCCTGCCGCATACGCAAACAACTAAAGAATACATTATCTGTGCCTTTACTGAAAAGGTACGACGCTTCTGTATGATGATGAATGGTCTTGGGCATACAGTCTATCTTTATGCTAGCGAAGAGAACGAAGCACCGTGTGATGAGTTAATTACTTGTATCACCAAAGAGCAACAGCAAGAAGCGCTAGCTGGTAAACATTTTACCGAAGCAGAATTTAACAATGAACTACCGCACTGGCAGATCTTTAATGGCAAAGTTATAGAAGAACTTGGCAAGCGGATAGAAGAAAAAGATTTTATCTGCGTTATTGGTGGCGCATCACACAAACCAATTGCTGATGCTTTCCCAGATCATATGACAGTTGAGTTTGGTATTGGTTACGCTGGCACGTTTGCTAAGTATCGAGTCTTTGAGTCTTACGCTTGGATGCACTCAGTCTATTCTGCCTTTAAGAATCCGGCGTTAGTAGATGGCAACTTCTACGATGCTGTTATACCAGGATACATAGAACCAGAGATGTTTCCGCTGCAAGAAAAGAAAGAAGATTACTACCTATACGTTGGACGTATGATAGATCGTAAAGGTATTGAGATCGTTCAGCACGTCTGTAAAGAGATGAACTTAAAGCTCATTATGGCAGGACCTGGTAAAGACCCAAAGATTGAGTATGGCGATTGGGTTGGGCCAGTAGGTGTAGAAGAACGAACAAAGTTAATGGGCGGTGCTATCGCACTATTTGCCCCAACGTTATACATAGAACCTTTCGGTAACATAGTAATTGAGGCGCAGATGTGCGGTACTCCAACAATTACTACAGACTGGGGAGCCTTTACAGAGACTAACCCACAAGGTGTTACTGGATACCGTTGTAGAAATGCAATGGAGTTTGCAGCAGCAACAGAGTGGGTTAAGGACTTAGACCCAGTAGCAATACATAAGAGGGCAGTAGCGACTTATTCGTTAGATGCCATAGCACCACAATACGAGCAATACTTTGGAAGACTGCTAACTCTATGGGGAGATGGCTGGTATGAAAGGAAATAATGCCAACGCTTAGCGATATGATAGACGAGGTTAGGGCCTCCTTAGCTGGATACACCCTGCGTCAAGATAGAATAACGTATCTTAATGCTGCTATAACATCTACTGATACAGCTATGACTATTGGTTCAAGTTCTAACTTAGCCAAAGGCATCATTGAAATTGATGATGAACTTATTTGGATTGATAACTTTAACCAGTCAAGTAGCACGCTTAATGCAGCACCAGGATTTGGTAGAGGTTACCAAAATACACCAGCTTCACCGCACGCCCAGTATGCACAGATAACTCTTACTCCAACATTTCCGCGAGTAATGATTAAGAAAGCTATCAATGATGTTATCAATAGTGTCTATCCTAAACTTTGGTCTGTAGCCTCATATACCTTTACCTTTAATGCAAGCCAAACCACCTATGCCCTGCCAGATGATTTAGAATCAATACTTTATATGTCTTGGCAAACAACAGGTTCTAGCCTTGAATGGCTACCAATTAACCGTTGGCGTGCAGACTTAATGGCAAACG
>Ga0304730_1000884_pt1 | contig 24152 bp, 24 predicted proteins | sample M_130628_MF_Meta_FD_190474 | JGI IMG/M metagenome (GOLD analysis project Ga0304730, IMG submission 190474) | Freshwater microbial communities from Lake Montjoie, Canada to study carbon cycling - M_130628_MF_MetaG (v2) (version 2) | ecosystem: Environmental > Aquatic > Freshwater > Lake | place...
GTTCCGTTATCTTTTATGTGCTTAAGTAAATCTAGGTATTGTTGCATGTTGCAAAATAAGTAAAAAATGTTTGTTGTTTGTTGTTTATTGTTTGGTGTTTGTTTGTTGTTTCTAACCTCTTGAACGCATTGAACCTTTTGAACATATTGTAAGGGTTGAAAATGTTCAACCCCTACAAACCTCCCAAACCTCTCAAACCTCAAAAACCTCTCAAACCTTTTAACCCTTATCTTTGCACCGTATAAAAACTCATGAGTAAAAAAGGAAAAGTATTGATGGCAATGAGCGGCGGTATTGATAGTACCGTAGCCGCATTGATGTTGCATAAAGAAGGCTACGAAGTGGTGGGCATTACCATGAAAACTTGGGACTATGCTACAAGTGTGGGTGTTAACAATAAAAAAGAAACAGGTTGCTGTAATTTAGACAGTTTCAACGACGCCCGACAAGCCGCTGTTGACCATGGGTTCCCGCATTTCATTTTAGATATCAGAGAAGAATTTGGCGATTTTGTAATTGAAAATTTTATTGAAGAATATATAGCTGGTCGAACACCAAACCCTTGCGTGATGTGCAATACCCACATCAAATGGCGCGCATTGCTAAAACGTGCTGATGCACTAGGTTGCGACTATATTGCTACCGGACATTACGCACAAGTTCACCAACATACAAACGGCCGTTATTTTATACGAAAAGGAAAAGATGAATCTAAAGATCAAAGCTATGCCCTTTGGGGATTACAGCAAGATTTACTGAGTCGTACTTTATTACCGCTTGGGGGTTTCCATAAAACTGAAATCAGACAAATGGCACATGATTTTGGCTATCCCGAACTGGCAAAAAAGAACGAGAGCTATGAAATCTGCTTCGTACCTGATAACGACTATCGTGGTTTTTTAAAAAGAAACGTTGAGGGTTTAGAGGAAAGAGTTGATGGCGGATTTTTCGTTGATAAAACAGGTAAAATATTGGGCAAACATAAAGGTTATCCTTTTTACACCATAGGTCAACGTAAAGGTTTGGATATTGCATTGGGCGCTCCTGCTTTTGTAACCGAAATCATTCCAGAAACCAATACGGTTGTTTTAGGATCAGAATCAGATTTAAATAAAACCATCATGACGGTTGACAAAATCAACTGGATAAAATATGATGGAATATCAGAGAGCATTGAAGCTTTAACTAAAATTAGATACAAAGACAAAGGTGCGTTAAGTACATTAGAAGTCATAAACAACAGCTCGGTAAAAGTTGTTTTCTTTGATGATGTAAAAGGCGTTGCACCTGGACAAAGTGCGGTTTTCTATGAAGGAGACGATGTAATAGGTGGAGGGATTATTCAAAGAGAAATTAAAAAGTAAAAATTAAAAATTAAAAAAGGATGAATCGAAAATTTTACATTTTAACTTTTGCATTTTTACTTTTTACTTTTTATGCTTGTAACAAATCAGAAACATTTACTTCCCCAACAATCAGCGAATACAGCCCTTTGCAAACAGGCAAGTACATTACCTACAAACTTGACTCGTTAATTTATCTTGCTTTTGGCACAAGAGATACCGTAGTTTCTTATGAAGTAAAATATCAAACTGATTCTTTAATCACTGATAATTTGGGAAGACCTGCATACAGAATATTTAGATTTATTCGTAAAAATGAAAATCAGGCTTGGACGCCAGATGCAACATTCATGGCTGTTTCCACAGAAAATCGTTTAGAATTTATTGAAAATAATTTACGCTATATCAAACTTCAAATGCCGATTGTAAACAATTACAGCTGGAAAGGAAATAGTTTTATCGACACCTATTCTGCCAATTCTTTGTTGCGATATTTGGATGGCTGGGATTATACTTACAGCAATATTAACGAAACAGATACCATTGGAAATCAAATTATAGAAAACACGTTAACCATTAATCAACGCGACGAAATTGTTGGCATTCCTGAAGAACCAAACAGTTATAGTGAAGTAAACTTTGGTCAAGAAAAATATGCCAAAGGGATTGGTATGGTTTACCGCAAATTTTTTCATAGTGAATACCAACCCAATAATGGTGGCTATTTTGCCGATGGCTCTTACGGTGTCACCTATACGATGATTGATCACAATTAATTTTTTCCTCAATGAATATTAACATCCGTAAAGCAGAGAAAAGGGATTGCGTGCGCATGATGGAACTGGTTAGAGAATTGGCTATTTACGAAAAAGCACCTAACGAAGTAACCGTTGAATTAAATCATTTTATAGAAAGCGGATTTGGACCAAACCCAGTATGGTGGGCTTATGTAGCCGAAATTACAAATGAAGATAACTCAAATCAAATTGTTGGCTTTGCCCTTTACTACATCAGATACAGCACATGGAAAGGGCAACGTATGTATCTTGAAGATATCATTGTAACCGAAAATATGCGTGGAAATGGAATAGGGAAAAAATTATTCGAACAGCTCATTATAGTTAGCAAAGAAAAAAATTTCAAAGGCATAACCTGGCAAGTACTCGATTGGAATGAACCAGCAATAAACTTCTATAAAAAATTTGAAGGAGTTCAATTCGATGGGGAGTGGGTTAACTGTTCAATATAAAAATGCAGATTTGAATTTTTAATGATTGGTTTTATTGTTTAAAACAATCGTTCTTTCTACATTTGTTCCAAATAAAAACCAAATCATGTCTACTAAAATTTCCATGGGAAACGATGGCAAGCTCCTCGTTCCCAACAACCCCACTATTCCATTTATTGAAGGCGACGGCATTGGACCAGATATTTGGGCTGCAAGTGTTCGCGTATTCGATGCTGCAGTTGAAAAAGCTTATGGCGGTGAAAGAAAAATAAATTGGCTTAAAGTATTGGCTGGCGAAGAAGCCTTTGTAAAAACAGGTGCTTGGATGCCAGATGAAACGATGCAGGCCTTTAAAGATTATCTCATTTCTATAAAAGGACCATTAACCACTCCTGTTGGTGGCGGCATAAGAAGTTTGAATGTAGCACTGCGCCAAGAATTGGATTTGTATGTTTGCTTAAGACCAGTAAAATATTTTGAAGGTACGCCATCTCCCATGTGGCAACCCGAGAAAGTAAACATGACCATCTTTAGAGAAAACACAGAAGATATCTATGCTGGAATTGAATACATGACGGGCACTCCAGAAGCAAAAAAATTATTGCATTTTTTAGTAGATGAAATGGGGGTGAAAAATCTACGTTTTCCTGATAGCACTTCATTTGGCATTAAGCCAGTAAGTAAAGAAGGCAGCGAGCGTTTGATTCGTTCGGCGTTACAATTTGCCATCAACAATAAAATGCCTTCATTAACAATTGTCCACAAAGGCAATATCATGAAATTTACAGAAGGCGCTTTTAAAAACTGGGGATATGAATTGGCAGAAAGAGAATTTTCCAGCGATGTATATACTTGGCGTCAATGGGAAAAAACAAAAGCCGAAAGTGGTGAAGCCGTTGCCAATGAAGAAATGCGCATCAGTGCTATCGGTGGAAAAGTGATTGTAAAAGATGCCATTGCCGATAATTTTTTACAGCAAGCTTTATTGGCACCACAAGATTATAGCGTAATTGCTACATTGAACTTGAATGGGGATTATATCAGTGATGCATTGGCCGCTCAGGTGGGTGGCATTGGCATTGCGCCTGGTGCAAACATTAATTATTTAACCGGACATGCCGTTTTTGAAGCCACACACGGCACTGCGCCACGATTTGCAAACACCAACACCATGAACCCAAGTTCGGTGATTCTCAGCGGTGTAATGATGCTCGAATACATGGGCTGGAGAGATGCCGCAGAATTAATTACAAATGCCGTTGGTAAAACAATCCGCAATAAAACCGTTACCATAGATTTTTATAACTTAATGAAAGAGGGAACGCTGTTAAAAACGAGTGAGTTTGGAGATGAGATTGTGAGGAATTTGTGAGGGTAAAAAGGTTTTAGGGGTTTAAGAGGTTTTTGATGTTGGAGAGGTTTGTGAGGTTCAATGCGTTCAAAAGGTTCAATGAGTTCAAAAAGGTTAAAAGCAATCTTAAAATTAAGTTTTTAAACCCATTGAACTTCTATAAACATAGGAGGTTACACTCCCTTCACCTTTCGGGGGAAGGGTTGGGGATGGGGGCTTTAGTCCATTGGCGCCGGTTTCCAAACCGGTGTCTACAAGAGGTTTCAGTCTCAGACTGAATTCTAAGAAGTTCAAGATTATCAATGAATTCATGAAGTTTTATTACCCTGAAAAACATTAACACTGTGAATTTATTAATCCAGTTATGAGTACATAAAAAAGAAAGCCCACTTTTTATTGTGGGCTTTATTTTTATCTTTTTTAGAAAATGTTTCTTGCTCCCCTTTCCTTCGGAGAGGGGTTGGGGGTGAGGCTTTCTTATAACCCCATTTTCACTTTCAAGTTAGCATCTATTGCATCTAAGAATTCTTCTGTATACAAATAATGATCTCCGTGAGATACTTTATTTCCGTGGATACAAACCGCTAAATCTTTTGTCATTTTTCCACTTTCAACAGTTTCGATACAAACGGCTTCTAAAGCATTACAGAAATCAATCAACTCTTGGTTATTATCTAATTTTCCACGGAATGCCAAACCTCTTGTCCATGCAAAAATTGATGCAATTGGATTTGTACTTGTAGGTTTTCCTGCTTGATGATCGCGATAGTGACGTGTAACCGTTCCATGAGCTGCTTCCGATTCCATGGTTTTTCCATCAGGCGTAACCAACACTGAAGTCATCAAACCCAATGAACCAAAGCCTTGAGCTACTGTATCGCTCTGAACATCACCATCATAATTTTTACAAGCCCAAACAAAATTGCCATTCCATTTTAAAGCACTAGCAACCATGTCATCAATCAAACGATGTTCGTAAGTAATGCCTGCAGCTTCGTAAGCAGCTTTAAATTCATTTTGATATACTTCTTCAAAAATGTCTTTAAAACGTCCATCATATTTTTTAAGGATGGTATTTTTTGTAGAAAGATATAATGGCCATTTTTTGCTCAAAGCCATATTGAAACAGCTGCGTGCAAAACCAAAAATACTTTCATCGGTATTGTACATTGCCATTGCAACGCCATCACCTTTGTAATTATATACTTCAAATACTTGAGCTTCACCGCCATCTTCTGGGGTGAAAGTCATGGTTAATTTTCCTTTACCTTTTATAACGGTATCAGTTGCACGATATTGATCACCAAATGCATGACGACCTACAATAATTGGTGCTGTCCAGTTGGTTACCAAACGAGGTACATTTTGCATTACAATTGGCTCTCTGAAAACTGTACCATCAAGGATATTACGAATGGTTCCGTTAGGGCTTTTCCACATTTGCTTCAAGCTAAATTCTTTCACACGTGCTTCATCTGGTGTGATTGTAGCACATTTAATACCAACACCACAAGCTTTAATTGCATTAGCTGCATCAATGGTTACTTGATCATTGGTTTCGTCGCGATATTCCATTCCTAAATCATAATATTGAATAGGTACTTCGATGTAAGGAAGAATCAATTTGTCTTTGATGAATTTCCAGATGATGCGTGTCATCTCATCACCGTCTAATTCCACTACGGGATTTGCAACTTTTATTTTTGACATGGCTTAAAATTTTTGAACCGCAAAAGTAGGGAAAAAACTGTTTGTTTCACGCGCAGAGGATCAAGGAACGTAAAGGGAATTGAAACACGAAGAGAAATGCTTGCAGCATTTTTTTGACACGAAGGCACAAAGGCAAGAAGACACATAGTTTTTTTGTTTCACGCAAAGCGCGCAAAGGAGCAAAGACGCAAAGGGAATTGAAACACGAAGAGAAATGCTTGCAGCATTTTTTTGACACGAAGGCACAAAGACTCGAAGACACAAAGTTTTTTTGTTTCACGCAAAGCGCGCAAAGGAGCAAGGAACGCAAAGGGAATTGAAACACGAAGAGAAATGCTTGCAGCATTTTTTTGACACGAAGGCACAAAGGTAAGAAACACGAAGGCTCGAAGACACGAAGTTTTTACAAAACAAAATTGCTAATATATTGTAAATGGGTCCAAACTAATAAACTTCTACACTTTGATACTTGGTGAAAACACCAACATCGGCAGAGATTGAACACTAAGGCACAAAGTCTCAAAGACACTAAGAAAAATCTTGCTTTTAAAACCCGAAAACTTGACGTGAAAATACCTTCAAATTGGAAAACCATTCAGCTCCCCTCTCTATTGGAGAGGGGTTGGGGGTGAGGCCGCCCTACTCCCCGCATACAACTCATACTCAAATAACCGGCAATCTATTTTTCCGGTATAAAATTCAATTCTTCTTTTGGGTTTTAATCCAATCTTTTTTGCCAATTCTAAATTGCCCGTAAAAATATATCCCCAATAACCCTTACACTTTTGTTTTAAAAAATCACCCATTCTCGCATATGTTTCTTCCAATTCAATTTCATCACCCAAACGATCACCATATTCTGGATTGAAGTAAATAACTCCCGCTTCATTTTCAGGAATTGTTGTAGCTGCAAAATCGCATAGTTCAAATGTGATCATATCTTCCACGCCTGCGATGCCTGCATTCACTTTTGAAATATTTACCGCATCTTCACTAATGTCTGAAGCGATGATTTTAACGGCACAATTTTCTATAACTGCTGATTCAATTTCTTTGTAAAAATTTAAGTAGAAAGATTCCTCATACCCACATAGATGCATAAACGAATAATTGCTTCTGTACAACCCTGGCTTACGATTGCTTGCCAATAATGCAGCCTCAATAGCCAATGTTCCTGAACCGCACATCGGATTTATAAATGCTGATTTTCTATCCCATTTTAGTGCCAATAAATTTGCAGCAGCTAATGATTCAAGCATTGGCGCCTTTCCAGGGATTTTTCTATACCCATGCTTCGACAAGGTTTCTCCACTGGTATCCAAGAATAATTCTGCAATACTTTCTTTCCAATATAAATGAACCACTACCCCATTTAGTTCGGGACCCGAATTTGGACGCACACCGGTTTTTTCTCTAAACCTATCCGCAATGGCATCTTTAACTTTTACATTGGCAAATAAATTATTGGTAATGGTTTCGTTGGTTACATTACTTGTAATGGAAAAATTCTCTTCGGCAGGAATGATTTTTTCCCATTCTACTTTTACGAGTGTATTATATAAATCCGATGCGTCATACGCTGTAAATTCTTTGATAGAAAACAACACCTGACTTGCGCAACGTAAATTTAAATTCAACCGAATACAGTCCTGCATCGTTCCAAATAACTCCACACCTGTTTTAAATATTCTAACCGGTACAAATCCAAGTTCAGCAATCTCTTGTTGTAAATAATTAGACAACCGATTGCTACAAGTAACAATGATGCGGCTTTGCAAAGAAAATAAATTCATGAATTAAATATGAGGATCATAAATACTTACCGAAGAAGATCCATACATTTCTGTAAACTATCTTTCCAGTAAGGAATCTGTATGTTAAAGGTATGTTCAATTTTATTGGTATTTAAAATTGAATAATTGGGGCGTTTTGCCGGCACAGGATATTCACTTGATGCAATAGGATTAACATTACAATTGTACCCACCAATTTCTTTTATAGCCACTGCAAAATCGTACCAAGATATTACACCTTGATTGGCAAAATGATACATTCCTGGAACAAATTCATTTTCAGAAAAAATGATTTGAAATATTGCAGCTGCTAAATCTGCTGCATAAGTTGGTTTGCCTATTTGATCAGCCACCACATTAAGCGATTCACGCTCCTGCATCAGCTTCATCATTGTTTTTACAAAATTCTTTCCGTGAAAACTATAAACCCAAGATGTACGAATGACAATGGTTTCAGGGTTTAATGACAAGGCCAACTTTTCGCCTTCAAGTTTCGTAGCGCCGTATACATTTATGGGAGACGTTGCGTCATCTACATCATATCCAATTTCGTTTGTACCATCAAATACATAATCGGTTGAGATATGAATGAATTTACAATTGCTTTTTCTACATGCTTCTGCCAAATATCCAACAGCAGTTGCATTTATTAATTGCGCTAATGCTGTTTCCGTTTCTGCTAAATCTACGGCAGTATATGCAGCTGCATTTATACAATAATCGAAATTATTTTTTGAAAATATTTCTTCAACCGCATTACTATCGGTAATGGATAACTCAGTTACATCTGTAAATACAAATTCAGCATTGGCTATACTTTCAGCTAAGGTTCTACATTCGTTTCCCAATTGACCATTTGCTCCGGTTACAAGAATTTTTTTCATTGTTTAATGTTGAATTATGGTTTAAAAACGAAGTTGTTTTTACAATTTTCAAATGTAGGGTGTAGTTTATCTTTGTCTGAAATAATTTGCTTATCCGCAGGAATTTTCCAATCTATATTTAAAGCCGGATCGTAAAATTGTATGCCTGCTTCTAATTCTTTACTATAAAAATCATCGCATTTATAAAACACTTCTGCCGTTTCGCTCAATACCGAATAGCCATGCGCAAATCCTTGTGGAATGTACAATTGTCTTTTATTTTCTGCAGATAGTTCTATGGAAAAATGCTTGCCGAAAGTTGGCGACCCAACACGCAAATCCAACACCGCATCTAAAATAGTACCACTTAAAGCCCTGATAAATTTGGTTTGCGCTTGTGGATTCAATTGATAATGCATGCCACGAATTACGCCATACGCTGATTTTGCTTGATTGTCTTGTAAAAAATTAGTTGTCACGCCATTTTCGGCACAAGTTTTTTGATTATAACTTTCGAAAAAATATCCGCGTGAATCTTCAAATACATTGGGTTCAAAAATCAATAATCCTGGAAATTCGGTTTTAATAAAAGGCATAAACCTGCTTTTTTATTTATGAATATAATTGCTTGAAAAATTCAATCGTTTCAATCAATCCTGCGTCAAATTTTTTCACGGGCTGATATGCTAAATGTAGATTTGCCAATGAAATATCTGCCAAAGAATTTCTGATGTCACCTGCTCGAGGCTCACGGTGTGTAGGTTTGAACGTACTATTTAATTGATTGGCACATGCGTTGTATAAATGATTTACCGAGTAATATTCGCCAACAGCCACATTATACACTTTGTTAAACGCTTCTTCATTGTTGGTAAGCATGCCTTTCACATTGATTTGTACCGCATTGTCTACGAATGTAAAATCGCGTGTTTGTTCACCATCTCCGTTAATATACACAGGGGTTTCTTTCATGATTCCTTTTACAAACAATGGAATCACAGCTGCATAAGGACCATCAGGATCTTGACGTGGACCAAAAATATTAAAGTATCTAAACCCCATTAATTTTAAGCCATACACATCGGCAAAAACTTGTGCATAAAGCTCATTGGTTTTTTTAGTTGCTGCGTAAGGTGATAAACAATTTCCAATTCTATGCTCAACTTTTGGCAATGTTGGTTCATCTCCATACACAGATGACGATGATGCATAAACGAAGCTTTTAACTTTGCAATCAACCGCCGCTTTTAGCATATTTACAAAACCACCAACATTTACATCGTTAAAATAAACCGGTTCTTTTATAGACCTTGGCACCGAGCCCAAAGCCGCTTGATGACTGATATAATCAATTCCTTCACAGGCTTTTACACAAGTATCAAAATCTCTGATATCTCCTAGTAAAAATTCGAAAGCGGGATATGCACGTAATATGTCGAGATTTTTTTCAAAACCATTCACCATATTATCCAACACACGCACTTTTTTCGCGCCATTATTTAAAAGATATTCTGCAATATGCGAACCGATAAAACCCGCGCCACCTGAAACCAAAAAGCAATCGTTACTTATATCTTTATCGTGAAATTTATGCGTACTCATTTTTTATTTTAGGGATTAAAAATTACAAACTCCAGTATTTTCTATTGGTCAATTTGCCGCGATAAATTCCTTTTAAGTCTGCTACCATTCCATGTGGCTTTGTGATTGATGCAAAATAAGCATCATCCAAAACTTTATAATCATTATGCGGAACGGTTACAATTACTGCATCGTAATCGTTTGATATTTCTTTTGTTAAACTAAATCCGTATTCATGATTTAATTCATCACTATCAGCATGTGGGTCGGTAACATCTACATTGATAGAAAATGCTAGTAATTCTTTTACCACATCGGCCACTTTACTGTTTCTAATGTCACTTACATTTTCTTTAAACGTAGCACCCATCACCAACACTTTGCTTTTTTTAACGTCACCATTGCTTTGAATAATAGATTGCAAAACTTTTTTTGCAACATAACCCGCCATTCCATCATTGATTGCTCTTCCAGCCAAAATCACCTGACTGTCATAACCCAATTGCTGAGATTTATAGGTAAGATAATATGGATCAACCCCGATGCAATGTCCGCCAACTAACCCAGGTTGAAACTTTAAGAAATTCCATTTTGTTCCAGCAGCTTCAAGCACTTCAAATGTATTGATGTTCATTTTATCAAAAATGATAGACAGCTCATTCATCAACGCAATATTTAAATCACGTTGTGTATTTTCGATAATTTTTGCCGCTTCTGCAACTTTGATAGAGGATGCTTTATGCACACCTGCTTTTACCACAAGCTCATAAACCTTTGCAATGACATCCAAACTTTCTGCACAACATCCACTCACTACTTTAATAATGGTGGTAATCGTATGTTCTTTATCTCCTGGATTTATTCTTTCTGGAGAATATCCAATTTTGTAATCTTCTACCATTTTCAACCCAGATAAATTTTCAATGATCGGAACGCAATCTTCTTCAGTACAACCTGGATAAACGGTACTTTCATACACCACGTAATCACCTTTTTTAATCACTTTTCCTATAGTTTCACTTGCACGTTGTACTGGAATTAAATCTGGTACATTGTGCTCATCTACTGGCGTTGGAACAGCGACAATGAAAAAATTGGCTTTGCGTAATACATCCAAATCATTGGTGAACTCAATATCGCAATTTTCAAAAGCAGATGATTCTAACTCTTGACTTGGGTCGATGCCATTACGCATCATTTCTACACGTTGCGCATTTATATCGAAACCAATTACTTTTATTTTTTTTGCAAACTCAAGCGCAATAGGTAAACCTACATAACCCAATCCAATTACAGCAAGCGTTTTTTTCTTTTCAATTAAATCTTGATACATTGTAGATGTTGATTTTAATTTTTTTGACTTATAAATTCCAATGGTTGTTTGTTTAATTCTTCTAACGATAATCCTTTGAAATATTCGTAGGTTATTTTCAATCCTTCTGCCCTATTTATTTTGGGTTCCCAACCCAATATTTCTTTTGCTTTTGTGATATCTGGTCTTCTTTGTTTTGGATCATCTGCCGGAAGTGGCTTATACACAATCTGTTGTTTTGAATTGGTCAGTTTTAATATCTCTTCCGCAAAATCTTTCAATGATATTTCATCTGGGTTTCCAATATTTACAGGTGAAGCGTAATCACTTAACAACAAACGATAAATCCCTTCCACCAAATCATCTACATAACAAAAACTTCTGGTTTGGCTGCCGTCTCCGAAAACAGTTAAATCTTCACCTCTCAAAGCCTGGCCTATAAATGCAGGCAAAGCCCTTCCATCATTTAAACGCATTCTTGGACCGTATGTATTGAATATTCTGATGATTCTGGTTTCTACATTATGGAAAGTGTGATAAGCCATAGTCATCGCTTCTTGGAAACGTTTTGCTTCGTCATATACACCTCTTGGACCAACTGGATTTACATTTCCCCAATATTCTTCTGTTTGTGGATGTACTAACGGATCACCATACACTTCACTTGTACTGGCTACTAAAATTCTTGCACCTTTTGCCAAAGCCAATCCCAAACAATTATGCGTACCTAATGAACCCACTTTTAATGTTTGAATGGGAATTTTTAAATAATCAATCGGACTTGCTGGAGAGGCGAAATGCAAGATATAATCAAGCTTTCCGGGTACATGTATAAACTTAGAAACATCATGGTGATAGAATTCAAATTCTGGTAATTTGAAAAGATGTTCAATGTTTTTGATATTTCCGGTAATCAAATTATCCATCCCAATAACATAGTATCCTTCACGAATAAAACGATCACACAAATGAGATCCTAAAAATCCGGCAGCGCCTGTTATTAATATTCTTTTTTTGCTCACAACTTATAATTTAAATACATTTTATTTTATGCGTGAATCGCACTTCTACCAACGCTTTCGTAATGGAAACCCAACGCTTGAATGGCCTGTAAATCAAATAAATTTCTACCATCAAAGATCGCTTTTTGTTTCAACGTCTTTCCAATTCTTTCGAAATCAGGTGTTCTAAATTCGTTCCATTCTGTAGCAATAATTAAAGCATCTGCATTTTCCAAAGCTTCGTATTGTCCTTCAGCAAATGTAATTTTATCGCCAAGCACTTGTTTGGAATTTGCCATTGCTTCAGGATCAAAAGCAGATACGGTAGCACCCATTGCAAGTAACGCATCAATCATATAAAATGCTGGTGCCTCTCTGATGTCATCCGTATTCGGCTTGAAAGCTAATCCCCAAATGGCAAAATGTTTGCCACTCAAATCATTGTTGAAATATGATTTAATCTTTGGTATCAAATGTAGTTTTTGTAATTCATTTACTTCCATCACCGATTTCAAAATCTTAAAATCATAGTTTACATCATGCGAAGATTTAGCCAATGCTTTCACATCTTTTGGGAAACAACTTCCACCATAACCAATGCCTGGAAATAAAAAACGTTTGCCAATTCTTTCATCGCTACCAATTCCTCTTCTCACCATATCTACATCTGCGCCCAACCTTTCGCAAAGCTGTGCGATTTCGTTCATGAAAGTAATTTTAACCGCAAGAAATGCATTGGCTGCATATTTCGTTAATTCAGCAGAATTTTCATCCATAAAAATAATTGGATTTCCCTGACGCACAAACGGTGCATAAAGGTCATTCATGATTTTAATGGCTTTTTCAGAAGTTGTTCCAATAACCACGCGATCTGGTTTCATGAAATCTTCCACTGCAACGCCTTCACGTAAAAATTCGGGATTGCTCACCACATCAAAAGCATGAGAGATATCTGATCCTGCTGATAACAAAATAGCGGATTTTACTTTTTCAGAAGTTCCAACTGGAACGGTGCTTTTGTCAATAATTACTTTATATCCATCTGGTTTCAACAACTTACCCAATACTTTGGCAACATTTAAAATGTACGACAAATCTGCGCTTCCATCTTCTCCAGGTGGCGTTGGCAATGCCAAGAAAATCACTTGAGCATTTTCAATTGCTTCTTCAATAGATGTTGTAAAATGCAATCTGCCTTCTTTTTGATTGCGTAAAAAAAGCTTCTCTAGTCCTGGTTCAAATATGGTAATTTGTCCATTAGACAATTTATTCACTTTGTTAATGTCGATATCCACACAGATTACATCGTTTCCAGTTTCTGCAAAACAGGTTCCTGTTACTAATCCCACATAACCTGTACCAATTACGGCTAATTTCATAATTTATTTTTTTAAAAATATTTTTATTTCATTTACAATTAATTCTTGTTGTGCTTCTTCTAGTTCTGTGTGCATGGGCAAAGAAATAACACGTTCGGTAAGCCAATCTGTAATGGGCAAATCAAATTCATTTCCACCAAATGCATCAAACATTTTTTGACGATGTGCTGGCACAGGATAATAAATCATAGACGGAATTCCTTTGTCTGCAAGATGTTGATGTAAAGCATCTCGATTTGTATCATGCAAGATTAAAGTATACTGATGAAACACATGTTTATTATTTGCTGCACGAAACGGAATTTCAATATTTGGATGATTTTTAAATTGCTCATCATAGAAATCTGCCGCCTTTCTTCTTGCGTCAATGTACTCGTTGAGGTGTTCTAATTTAATATATAAAATAGCGGCTTGCATCGCGTCTAACCTTGAATTACAGCCAACTACATCATGATAATATCTTCTACTTTGTCCGTGAGATGCAATCATTTTTAGCATATCAGCTAAAGCGTCATCTTCAGTAAACATGGCACCGCCATCGCCAAAAGCGCCTAAATTTTTAGACGGATAAAACGACGTACATCCAATATGCCCCATTGTTCCGGTTTTCTTTACCGTACCATCTGAAAATGTGTAATCATTTCCAATACCTTGAGCATTATCTTCAATTACAAATAAGTTATGCTTTTTAGCAATCTCTAAAATGGGCTCCATGTCAGCGGAATGTCCATATAAATGAACGGGCACTATAGCTTTTGTTTTTGGCGTAATGGCTTTTTCTATTTCGTTGGGATCGATGCAAAAAGTACTTTTATCCACTTCCACAAAAATGGGTTTAATGCCCAATAATGCCGCCACTTCAACAGTTGCGATGTAAGTAAAAGAAGGCGTAATCACCTCATCGCCAGCCTTTAATCCCAATGCCATCATAGCAATTTGAAGCGCATCAGTTCCGTTTGCACAAGGAATTACATGCTTACTTCCATGATAAGCTGCCAAATGATTTGTAAAATCATTTACCACTTTACCACCAATGAATTGCGAACTTTCCATTACAGCTAAAACGGCAGCATCTACCCTATCTTTAATTTTAAGATATTGAGTTTTTGTATCCACCATTTGAATTGACCTCATATTCATCTTTTTTTAGACGGGCAAAGATATGATTTTGAGTTTCAATTTCAAACATTGCTTAACGAATTGATAATACAAGATTATGGCTGTATTTTTGATTAAAATGTTCAATTTGACGCCTATTCTTTACGATATTTTTATAAAATTCTATTTTTTTAGCTTGAAGACTGCCACCCTTTTTAATACAAAAGCAAAAAAATGGGTTGAAGGAAGACGTTTATTTCCCACTATAAATAACACTCAAAAAAAAATCTGGGTACATTGCGCTAGTCTTGGAGAATTTGAACAAGGACGTCCCATTTTAGAAAAACTAAAGCAAACTTATCCCAATTATCCTATTGTGTTAACGTTCTTCTCACCCAGCGGTTTTGAAATCAGAAAAAATTATCCTGGCGCAGATTATGTTTTTTATTTACCCATTGACACCAAAAAAAACGCAACGAAATTTATTAAAGAAGTAAATCCCGCTTTGGTAGTTTGGGTTAAATACGAATATTGGTTTCATTATTTAAATGAGCTTAAAAATCAATCCATTCCTGTTTTATTGGTTTCAGCCATTTTTAGACAATCACAACCATTTTTTAAATCAAACAACAAATTCTGGAAAAAGATTCTTTTTTGCTTTGATCATATTTTCGTTCAGGATGAAGCATCTGAGCAATTATTAAAGCGTATTGATGTGAATGAAAATATAACCGTTTCTGGCGATACGCGATTCGATCGTGTATTAGAAATAGCATCAAAAAAAATACCGATTAAAGAAATAGAAAGCTTTATAGAAAAACAGCAAGTATTGGTCGCCGGTAGTACTTGGGAGCAAGATGAAAAATTGTTGTCGACATACATGATGCAGAATGAAACCAAAAAACTTATCGTTGCTCCACACGAAATAGATGTTGCTCATTTAAAAAACATCAAACAATTATTTCCAAGTTCTATTTTTTATTCGGAGTGGATTGTATTAAAAGACAAGCCCAATAATATTCAGGTGTTGATCATCGACAATGTGGGGATGCTTGCTCAATTGTATCAATATGCAACGGTTTGCTATATTGGTGGCGGTTTTAATAAATCAGGTATCCATAATATTTTGGAAGCTGCAGTGTATGGGAAGGCGATTGTTTTTGGACCCCATTATCAAAAATTCGGAGAAGCAGTAGAACTAATAAAAAGAGGCGGTGCATTTTCTATTCAAAATGAAAATGAATTAAACACTATTCTAGACGCTTTACTAAATGATTCAACAAGATTAAATAAAGCAGAAAATGTGGCTAAACATTTTGTGATTGAAAAAAGTGGCGCTACAAAAATGATTATTGATTATGTAGAAGGAAAACGCCTTTTAACCAACGCATCAAATTGTTTAACCGATTCTGATTGAAGATCCCAACCCAATTTGGTTTTTAATTCTCTTCGAATCCAAAATTCAGCTTCTGCAAAAATTGAAAACCCATTTATTGTTTTAATGCTTCTTTCAAAGCTGGTTTCATCACCCTGAAAAAGCTCATTGATAAATACAAATCGGTCATTAATGCCGATGGCTTTTTTCAAATCTTTAATTGGTGCGTTTTGTAACGATTCACTTAACTCTTCTTTATATTCTTTTAATTTTTCGTTTAACGAATCTGATTCGTCTGTTAAGATAATTTCATGTACTTCTTTAACTGGAACGGATTCTTTTTCAATCAAAGTTTCCTTTAAAGAAATTGGTTCACTTAATTGAGCCGGTTCAGTTACTGGTGTAGGTTCTGGTGCAACAACAATTGGATTTTGATGCATCAAAGTTGGGGTATCTTCTACAGGATCGAACCTAAATCTTGGGCGATTATTGGCACTGATGCTGTTTTTTGTTTCCGCATTTTTTTTAATCTGCTCCAACTCTGCAGTAATTTCTTCCTCATCAATATCCAAGGATAACACTTCTTTTTCTTCAGATGTCAAATTCATTTCTTCATGCATACTTGGCAATTGTATGGCAACACCAGGAGATTGCATAATTTGTTGATTTGAGGATTGAATATGCATCAATTCAGACTGAATCATTTGAACTGTGAGCAACATTTCCTCAACAATAGCACGTTGCTTGATTTGATTCTGTAGTTTCTCACAGAGTGTTTCCACTCGATCCATATAAGATGATTTGAATTGTTAAGAATTTCTTTTAAATATCTTTTGTACGAAGCAATGAAAACCCAATCTTTGCACAACAGATAAATAAAGTTACAAACAACAATTTAAATAAATTACTTAATGTTTATTGAACCAAATATAAAAGGCGAAAAAAGAGGTTGGATTGAAGTTATCGGCGGAAGTATGTTTAGCGGAAAAACCGAAGAACTTATACGTAGATTAAAAAGGGTTCGAATTGCAAACTTAAAATTGGCCATTTTTAAGCCAGAGATTGACACTCGTTACAATGAAAAAAAAATAGTTAGTCACGATACCAATTCTATAGATTCTATTCCGGTAAAAAGCTCGCTTGATATTTTGGATTTAGCAAAAGATGTAGATGTAGTGGGTATAGATGAAGCGCAGTTTTTTGATGAACACATTATTGAAGTATGTGAAAAACTAGCATTGCGTGGCATTCGAGTTATTGTTGCCGGATTGGATATGGACTATTTGGGTAAGCCATTTGGGCAAATGCCGAATTTATTTGCCATTGCAGATTACATAACTAAGCTACATGCCATATGTGTAAAATGCGGGCATATCGCCAATGTGAGTTATCGAATCGTAAAAAATGAAAATCAGATTTTATTGGGTGAGAAAGATGCTTACGAGCCAAGATGCAGGATTTGTGCTGATTAATCATTTCTAAAAATAAACTACTCCTTTTTCTCTTTAGAATCTGATGAGAGGTTTAGTACAATTCCCAATTGAACAAAAGAACCACCCAAATAACCAACCTCCCCAAATAAACCTATATTATTTAAAATAAAATAATTTAACCCTGCTTGGGCTGAATAACCAAATTCGCCAGGAACATTTGTGCTTGACGTGTTTAAATTGTTTTGATATTTTGAATAAATATATCCGCAGCCACCACCAAAATAGGGATCTAGTTTTTTATGATTTATAAAATGATAATTTACGCGTGCAAGTGCTGTAAAAATTGTAAGCTGATCTGAAAACGAAAATCCATTATAATTATATGAACCTTTTATTTTAGAATAAGAAATGATAGCGCCAACACTGAAATGTTTTATTACCTCACGCTCATATTCCAAATTAAATGGACCGGAAGATTTTACTACATAGTTATCAATATTAACTCCTTTTTCTAAAAATGATTTCCAAACATTTCCGATGCCGTGTCCGATTGAAATGGTTTGAGTATGATTTTTAGATAACTTTTTTGAGGAAGATTGAGCATTTACAACTGTTTCAAAAAAAATTAGCATTACCGAAATAAATAAAAAAAATTGTAACCGATTTACCAATTGCTTCATCTAAAATGATTGAAAATTTATTCTGGAAAAATAATGGTTATCTAATTAAAATTAATTTCTTTTGACACAAACTTTAACATACATTTGGTAAGTAAATTTATATTCAATCTATTAACTAAACCCAAAAAAAATCAAAACATGAAACAAAAAATTTCTTTATTTGCCGTGTTGCTTTTCTCTGTAATTTTTTCTGTAAACGCGATCAATCCTTCAAACAAATCAATTATTGCAACAAATCCAACTTCATTTGATTTTAGCAATTTTGAAAAAGGAACAACCGTTAATGGTAAATCTTTAACTACCATCACGCCAAACGACATTCAAAAATTAACAGGTAAAAAATTAAGTTTAAAAGAAGTTATCAAATTAAAAGCTGCTCAAAAATTATTAAAAGCAAAAGCCCACAAAGCAGGTGGAGAAGGTTATTCAAAAGGAATTTTTATTTTGCTTGCACTATTAGGATGGTCTTGGATTTTAATGGGTATCCATGATGATTTTTCTGGAAGCACATGGTTAGTAAATTTATTATTGTATGTACTTTGCTGGTTGCCAGGTGTAATTCACTCATTTGTTCACATGAAAGATTACACTAAATAATCTATTCCAACATATTTTTTTAAAAAAAGCCATGTAATCAAGCATGGCTTTTTTTAAATCAGTTTTGTTAAAGAATTCTAACAAAAATTCAGTCTGTATAAAATACATTTCCTAATGGCGCTCATTAATTTTATAAACCCCGCTTCAAAATATAAATGGTTCAATGTACTTTGGATTATCGCTATGTTTTTGTTTCCTATTGTACTTTGGTTATTGCCTGCCAATTTATTCGACAATACCGGCTTCGAACTTTGTCCCTCAAAAGCTTTATTAAATTACGAATGCCCGGGTTGTGGCATGACAAGAGCCGTAATGCATGCACATCATTTCGAATGGGCTGAAGCTTTTTATTATAACTACGGTATTGTTTTAATTTATCCTGCTTTAATTGCTGTTTGGGTGTATTGGTTGATTAAGGCAAAAAAAAGACAACTGAATTTTAATAAATAAATATTCATGTTGACTTACTTAGAAATATTGTCAAACATTTCTTTTGTCATTTTTTCTAAATTATAATCTTCTTGCCAACCCCAATCATTTCGAGCAACCGCATCATCAATACTTTGAGGCCAACTATCTGCAATGGCTTGGCGATAATCTGGTTGATAATTGATTTCAAAATCGGGTATATGTTTTTTTATTTCTTCAGAAATTTCTTTTGGCGAAAAGCTCATTCCTGAAACATTGTAAGAAGTTCGAACGGAAATTTTTGATGCTGGCGCTTCCATCAATTCTAGTGTTGCTTTTATGGCATCTTCCATATACATCATCGGCAAATAAGTATCTTCTTTCAAAAAGCATTGGTACTTTTTTTCTTCCAATGCCTCATGGAAAATTTCAATGGCATAATCTGTTGTTCCGCCACCGGGTGCACTTTTATAACTGATTAATCCTGGATAACGCAAACTTCTAACATCTACCCCATACCGATTAAAATAATAATTGCACCAAAACTCGCCAGCATATTTACTGATGCCATACACCGTTGTAGGTTCTATAATCGTTTGCTGCGGACAATTTATTTTAGGAGATGTTGGTCCAAATACCGCAATACTACTTGGCCAATATACTTTTGACAATTTTTCTTCTCTGGCAATATCCAACACATTCAACAGTCCTTGCATGTTTAAATGCCAAGCCAAATTCGGGTTCTTTTCGCCAGTGGCAGATAGAATCGCAGCCAATAAATAAATTTGGGTAATGCCTTGACGAATCACCTGAACATGCAGCATTTCCTTATTCATCACATCCATACTCACATAAGGACCAGTGCCTTTCAACAAAGGATTTTCTTCTCTTAAATCAGAAGCGATTACATTATTATTTCCGTAGATTTTCCTAAGCGCCAACGTGAGCTCTACCCCTATTTGACCGCTTGCACCAATTACCAAAATTTTTTCTTTGACCATGGTTTTTATTTTAGGCTGTAAATGTAAAAGATATGAAGCGACCACAAAATTTTATTTCTCTACATTTGCGGTATGAATCAATCTATATTTCAAAGCCAATCTTACAACCAAAACAACTTCTTTCTAATCGCTGGGCCATGCGTTGTCGAAAACGAAGAGATGGTTTTTACAATTGCTGAAAAAGTATCAATCATTTGTAAAAAATTAGAGATCCCATACATCTTCAAAGCCTCTTACCGAAAAGCAAATCGCACCAGTGGAAGTTCTTTTACTGGAATTGGTGATGAAAAAGCGTTGCAATTAATTCAAGCTGTTGGTAAACAATTGAACTTGCCTACTACAACGGATATTCATACGGCAGGAGAAGCTGCAATTGCGGCCAATTATGTGGATATTCTTCAAATACCTGCATTTTTGTGCAGACAAACGGATTTACTTTTGGCAGCAGCAGCTACAGGTAAAATTGTAAACGTAAAAAAAGGACAATTTGTAAATGGGCCGTCAATGAAATTTGCTGTTGACAAAATCAAACAAGCCGGAAATGAAAATGTGTGGCTCACAGAAAGGGGAAATACCTTTGGATATCAGGATTTGATTGTTGATTATAGAAACATTACTTGGATGAAAGAAATTGGCTTTCCAGTAATCATGGATTGCACGCATTCTCTTCAACAGCCCAACCAAACCACCGGCGTTACGGGCGGGAATCCACAACTGATTGAAACCATTGCCAAAGCTGCCATTGCAACAGGTGCCGATGGTTTATTTATTGAAACACACCCCAATCCTTCAATTGCAAAAAGTGATGGTGCCAATATGTTACATTTGGATTTATTAGAAACTTTACTCGAAAAATTAGTGACGTTAAGAAAGGCAGTGATTTAATGCTATCCTAAACCCGAACTGGGTTTCTTCTCGAATTGCGGATGTATTTTTTGATGTTCATCCAAAAAGCTATAAAAAGATAAATAATTAAGGGTGAGCCCATTGTTATAAACGAAATATAAATAAAATATTTACGGATTATAGTAGTTGCAATGCCTATACGGTCGCCGATTGCTGTGCAAACGCCGAATACATGCCATTCCACAAATTGTTTTATCTTATTCATCAAATTAAAATTACATTATTTTAATCAAAATTCTACACACATTTTTTGTAATTTCGCGACCGGGGGTAGGGGTTGAATATTTTCAACCCTTATAGAAGGTTCAAGAGGTTTGTGAGGTTTTTGAGGTTCAAGATGTTGGAAGCATTTTTCAAAAATGGGCATCTTTTCAAAAAACTTCGTGACTTTGTGCCTTCGTGTTTTTCCTAAAATTTAGTATCAATAAAAAATAAAACTATGGCTTTCGACATTGAAATGATCAAAAAACTGTACGACCAATTTTCGGTAAAAGTAAATGCGGCACGTACTGCTGTTGGCAAACCACTTACGCTAACTGAAAAAATATTGTACGCGCATCTTTGGCAAGGAAACGCAACCGAGTCTTATGCAAGAGGAAAATCTTATGTAGACTTCGCTCCGGATCGTGTGGCGATGCAAGATGCAACCGCGCAAATGGCTTTGCTACAATTTATGCAATCTGGTAGAGCAACTGTAGCCGTTCCAAGTACTGTTCATTGTGATCATTTAATTGAAGCAAAGATTGACAGTAAAACAGATTTAACTAGAGCCGTTTCTGAAAGTAGTGAAGTATATGATTTCTTGGCTTCGGTTTCTAATAAATATGGTATAGGATTCTGGAAACCGGGTGCTGGTATTATTCACCAAGTGGTGTTAGAAAATTATGCTTTCCCAGGTGGAATGATGATTGGTACAGATAGCCACACGGTAAATGCAGGTGGTTTGGGAATGATCGCCATTGGTGTTGGTGGTGCTGATGCTTGTGATGTAATGGCAGGCTTACCATGGGAGTTGAAAATGCCTAAACTAATCGGTATTAAATTAACCGGAAAATTAAATGGTTGGGCTACACCAAAAGATGTTATTTTAAAAGTTGCTGGAATCCTTACAGTAAAAGGTGGTACAGGTGCAGTTGTTGAATATTTTGGAGAAGGTGCGATCAACATGAGCTGTACAGGAAAAGGAACCATTTGTAATATGGGTGCTGAAATTGGCGCTACTACGTCTACATTTGGTTACGACGAAAGCATGAGCCGTTATTTAAAAGCTACTGGCAGAGCTGAAATTGCTGATATGGCCGATCAAATTAAAGAACACCTTACCGGTGATGCTGAAGTGTATGCTAATCCTGCTGCTTATTTTGACGAAGTGATTGAAATCAACTTAAGCGAATTAGAACCGCATTTAAACGGACCATTTACACCAGATTTAGCTACCCCAATTTCTAAAATGAAAGAAATGGCAGCTGCAAACAATTGGCCTACAAAAATCGAAGTAGGTTTGATTGGAAGTTGCACCAACTCTTCTTATGAAGATATCAGTCGCTCTGTTAGTTTGGCAAAACAAGTGGCAGAAAAAGGACTTAAACTAAACGCAGAATTTACCATTACTCCAGGTTCAGAACAAGTTCGTTATACCATTGAAAGAGATGGATTTTTAGATGTATTTAATAGTATCGGTGCGACAGTGTTTGCTAATGCTTGCGGACCTTGTATTGGAATGTGGGCAAGGGTTGGCGCTGAAAAAGCAGAAAAAAATACCATCGTTCATAGCTTCAATAGAAACTTTGCAAAAAGAGCAGATGGCAATCCAAATACATTTGCGTTTGTAGGTTCACCTGAATTGGTAACCGCATTAGCCATCGCTGGTGATTTGAATTTCAATCCATTAACAGATACCTTAACGAATGATAAAGGCGAGCAAGTAAAATTAGATCCACCAACCGGTGATGAATTACCTATCAAAGGTTTTGCAGTTGAAGATGCAGGCTATCAAGCTCCTGCGGAAGATGGTAGTAATGTTCAAGTATTGGTTTCTCCAGATAGCAAACGCTTACAAATATTGGAACCATTTGCAGCTTGGGAAGGAACTGATTTAAAAGGATTAAAACTTTTAATCAAAGCAAAAGGAAAATGTACAACGGATCATATCTCTATGGCTGGTCCATGGTTAAAATTCAGAGGTCATTTGGACAACATTAGTAACAACATGTTGATTGGTGCGGTAAATTTCTTCAATGAAAAAACCGACAACATTAAGAATCAATTGACTGGCGAATATGGAACGGTGCCTTCAACTCAACGTGCATACAAAGCTGCTGGAATTGGCTCAATTGTAGTGGGTGATGAGAACTATGGTGAAGGTTCATCTCGTGAGCACGCGGCTATGGAGCCACGTCATTTGGGCGTAAGAGCTGTTTTGGTAAAATCATTCGCTCGTATCCATGAAACCAATTTGAAAAAGCAAGGCATGTTGGCCTTAACTTTTGATGATAAAGCAGATTACGAAAAATTCAGAGAAGATGATGCAATTGACATTTTGGGTTTAACCACATTTGCTCCAAATCAAAAATTAACTTTGGTATTAAATCATAATGATGGAACTAAAGATGAAATCAATGTAAATCATTCTTACAACGAACAACAAATAGAATGGTTTAAAGAAGGTGCGGCATTGAATATTATTAGAAGAGATTTTGCAAATCAGAAATAAAAATTGCTTACAGTTATTTAAAACGCGGAGATTTTTCTTCGCGTTTTTTTATTCGTTTAAATTATAAAAACCTTTTCATATTTTCCGCAATTTTTATTTTTTTTCAAGAAAATCCTCTGAAACTCAATGTGAGTTTAATTTAATTTTTTATTTTGGGTGACCCAGTGCGGAAAACAAGAGATGAAAATTTTGTTTTGAAAATAACTTGCGTATTATTTATTTGAGGTGGTTTATTGATTGGAAACTTGGCTTATTTATAATATTGCGATATTGCAATATCGCAATATTACGTGTACCCAACTCACATAGCCAAATATTTTCACTAAAGTTTATTCATTAAAATCTACTCATTTCGAGATTCTCTTTTGGTGTTTATTTAC
>Ga0304730_1000886_pt1 | contig 24099 bp, 27 predicted proteins | sample M_130628_MF_Meta_FD_190474 | JGI IMG/M metagenome (GOLD analysis project Ga0304730, IMG submission 190474) | Freshwater microbial communities from Lake Montjoie, Canada to study carbon cycling - M_130628_MF_MetaG (v2) (version 2) | ecosystem: Environmental > Aquatic > Freshwater > Lake | place...
GGTTAAGCGACCTAGAGCAAAAAATCCCATTTCGTTTTTTTGACAACCTTTACACATGAACTTTGAAACCATCTCGGTCGCCGACCTCTCGCTCGACCCAAGCAACGTCCGCAAGCACTCTCGCCGCAACCTCGACGCGATCAAAGCCAGCCTGCGCAAGTTTGGTCAGCAAAAGCCCATCGTCGTGGACGCGAAAGGGATCGTCCTCGCCGGCAACGGCACGCTGACCGCGGCGCAGGAGCTCGGCTGGACCGAAATCCAGATCGTGCGCACCGAACTGGCGGGCGTCGAGGCCACGGCGTTTGCGATCGCGGACAACCGGACGGCCGAGCTGGCGGAGTGGGAAGATTCGCTTGCGGAGGTGCTGAAGTCTTTGCGAGATGAAGGCGTTGACTTGGCCGACCTCGGATTCGTGAAAGGTGATCTGGATAAAATATCCAAAGACTTCGCTGGCGATTCCGCAATCGATGCCGAGCCACAAATAGATAAAGCCGAGGAATTAAAAGCAAAATGGAATGTCGAACTTGGTCAACTTTGGCAGCTAGGTGAGCACAGAATATTGTGCGGAGACTCTACTAAAACAGATGACGTAGCTAAAGTCCTTGCTGGAGATAAACCATTTTTGATGGTTACCGATCCACCATACGGCGTGAACTACGATGCAAGTTGGAGGGCTGATGCAATTACCGGAGGAGAAAGCGGAGACATGGCTACCGGAAAAGTCATGAATGATGACATAGCCGATTGGACTAAGACATGGGAAATTTTTATTAATCAAGGCGGCGTGGTTTGCTATGTTTGGCACGCTGATAAATATAGTCCGGTTGTTGCGGATTCAATTTACGCATCTGGATTTGAACTTAGGAATTTAATTATATGGGCAAAAGATAGACTTTCTATTTCGCGCGGAAATTATCATCATCAATATGAGCCTTGCTGGTACGCAGTAAAGAAAGGCCAGAGTGCAAAATTTACAGAGGACAGAACACAAAGCACGCTATGGAAGAATATTGATGATGTTACTCGCCCAGATGAATTAATTTTTGTGGCAAAAGACGAAGCGAAAAGAGTCTATGCAATTAGAGGTGATCGATCAACGCTTTGGCAGATTCCAAATCCGACAAAATCAGAGACAGGTCATAGCACTCAAAAGCCGATTGAGTGCATGGCCCGACCAATTCGTAATCACGAAAGCGAGTTCGTCTACGAACCATTCAGTGGAAGCGGGACGACTATCATCGCCTGCGAACAGTTAGGCAGGAAATGCCGAGCGATTGAACTGAATCCGGCTTATGTCGCTGTGGCGATTCAACGCTGGGCTGACGCGACTGGAAAGACGCCGGTCAAACTGTGAGCATTGAAGCGAAAAATACCGCAGAGATTCTGGCCAACGCCAATCTTTCCAACATCGGAAAGAAGCTCAAGGCCGGCAAGACGCTGACGACCTCGGAGCGCAAGGCGCTAAACGATTTCCAGACCGGCCAGCTCGACGGCTGGGTGAAGGACCTGAGCACGCTCGCGAAGGAACTCGGCTTGTCCCGCCAAGCGATCTACGACGCGCGCAACCGATTCCCCGACGCACCGAAGAAGCACGAGGACGGACGCCGCGAGAACCTCGCAGCGTGGCAGCAGTTCTGTGCGGAGAACGTGATCGGGAAGGACGTGGCGACGAAGAACCTCGCCGAGCTCAAAGCCGAGTTAATGCGCGAGCAAATCCGCCTCGCCCGCTCTAAAAACGAGCGCGAAGCCGGTGACGTGATCGACCGCGAAGTCGTCGAGGCGATGCTGGTCACTCTGGGCCAAAAGCTCAACCTGCTCCTGCGCCTCAAGCTCGAAGTCGAGCTGGGGCCGCGCGGCGTGGGAATGAACGCGGCAGAATTGAACGTCGAGGGCGGTGTCATCCTCGGCGAGATTCGGGAGGTGATCAACGCGAACATTGCGACGTTTGAGGGTGAGGCGCTGGATAGGTCGAGGGAGGGAGAGGGGCAAGCGTGACTGCTTCCGACCTCCTATGCGCCACCCTGCGCTTGCCGCAGCCAGACCGCTCGCCGATCTACGAGTGGGCGCGCAAGCACATCATTTTGCCCGAGTCCTACGCGACAAGCGGACCCTTCAACGTCAAGATTTCCCCGTGGCTCATTCCAATCTTCGACGCGCTCCAAAATCCGCTCGTGCGCCGCGTGCACTTTCGCAAAGCCGTGCAGATCGGTGGCACGCTCGTCGCTGACATCTGGGTGCCGTGGCTCATCTGCAACGACGCGGGGCCGATCTCGTGGACGATGCAGACTGATGAGATGATCGACCGGCACGCGAAGTCGCGGCTGAACCCGATCTTTGAGTCGTGCAAGCCAGTCGCGGCGATGCTCCCGCGCGTCGGGCCGCACCGGACGACGACCGAGATTTACTTCGGCGGCTTCTTTTTCCTGCTTAATCCCGCGAACCTTTCGTCGCAGCAATCGCAGTCCATTCGCTACAAAATCAACGACGAAATCTGGCTGCCGAAATGGCAGGAGGTGTATGGCCACGCCGTCGCCCGCGTCTCGCGCTTCGAGGAAGTCGGGCGCTCGAAGATTTACAACACCTCGCAAGCGCCGATCATGGACCTCGAAACCGGCAACGTGGAGGACACGAGCTACCGCCAAGGCAATCAGCAGGAGTGGAGCACCGAGTGCCCAGCGTGCCGCAAGGTTCACCCGCTCGCCTTTGCGCTCGACAAGAACGAGGAGACGGGGCTGCGGGGCGGCGTGGTCTGGGATGCGGCAGCAAAGCGTGATGACGAGACGTGGGACGTGCCGCGCGCGGTCGCCTCGTGTCGGTTCCGCTGCCCGCATTGCGGTCACGAATCGCCCGACACCGACACGACGCGCAACGGCTGGAAGCGTGCCGGCCGCTTCGTGCCGATGAACCCGACCGCGCCGTCGGAGATTCAGAGCTTCCGCGTCGAGGCGGTTGTAAGTCGCCCGATGCGCCTGCTCGTCGAGGAGTTCTGCGAGGCCGACAATCACCACGTGCGGCAGGGCGACGATAAGATGAAGATCGAGTTTCGCACGAAGCGCGAGGCGAGGCCGTGGATTGTCGAGAAGAAGGTGGTCAATCTCTTCGTGACAAAGTCGGACTACACCGTCGCCCAGTTCAGCAACGGCGAAGGCATCGACGGCGAGGTCATCCGGTTCATGTCGATCGACCGCCAGCAAGATCACTGGTGGGTGGAAATCGGGGCGTTCTCATCGGCGACGGGGCCGACCTACAAGCAACTTTACTTCGGGCGCATCGAGACGCGGGACCAGCTTCGCCAGATGCAATACCGCTACAAGGTGCAAGACGCGTGCGTCGCTCAAGATCGCGGTTACCGACCGGCTGACGTGGACCGTGACTGTGCGGACTTTGGCTGGCGCGGGATGCGCGGGCACGCTCGCAAGACGTGGACGATGCGCGACGATGCGAGCGACAAGCTGATTAACTTTCCGTTCAGCGAGCCGCGCGTGAGTGATTACCGAGGCGGGGACGTCTATTATTACGACTGGAGCGGCGACTATTTCAAAGACCTCCTCGCGAACGCGCTAGAGGCCAAGGGCGATCTCAAGTGGCTCCTGCCAGCAGACGTCAATCCGCTCTATCTCGAACACCTCAAGGGCGAGTCGAAGGTGGAGATTCGCACTGGCGTCTGGGAGTGGCGCGAGGTAAAGAGCAACGCGCCGAATCACGGGCTGGACACCTCGGCGATGATGCTCTGCATGGCCACGATTGCCAACGTCGTGCGCTACACGCCGGTGAAAGACTGAGCCTAGTTTGACGTTTCGGGCACAAGTATGCTCGACAACCCATTTCTCGGACTGGACAGCGCGACCCTGACCGCGCTCAAGACCAAGACAATTGACGCTATCCAAGCGGTGTTGCTCAACCAGAGTTACAGCTTGAACGGCAAAAGCGTGAGCCGCGCGGACTTGAACGCGCTGAACAATATGCTCGGCAACTTGCAAGACGCATTGACGGACGCGGCGGGCACGTCCACCGATACGACCTTCGTCAGCTTCACCGGCAACTGAACAACATGGAAAACGACATTTTCGACGCGTCAAAATTGATCACGCAAAAGCCGTGGCTCGACCGCGCGCTCGAAAACATCGCGCCGACGTGGGCGCTGAAACGGCTGGAGGCTCGCGTCGCAAAGTCTTTTTTTGAATACAACGCCGCGCGGACGAATCGGCTCTACGCTCCGAAGCAATATGCGCAGCCAGCGGAGTCATCGCAGAATCAGCGCGACCGCGTGGTTATGATGTATGAGGCTCAGGACTTGGTTCAGAACTTCCCCGAGGCTCGCGAAATTTCCCGCAAGTTCGGGACGTATTTAACGCCCAACGAGTATTCGCCGACGACCGGAGATCGCGATTACAACCAGACAATCAGCGAGTATTTCCACGCGTGGTGCAAGACGTGCGACGTGACGAACCGGCACAGCTTCAAGAAGCTCGTGCAGCTCGCCGCCGAGGAGCGTCCGGTGGACGGTGACTGCGGCTTCGTGATTCGTCGCAGCGGCGAGGGGCTCAAGCTCCAGCTCGTGCCTGCGACTCGCATCGGCAACCCGAACGACACGGCGGTCGCCTCAAATAACTACTTTCAAGGAATCGTCACGAATGACTTTGGCCAGCCGGTCGCTTATCGGATTTATCGCGTGAGTCGCGACGGCGTTTATTTCGGCGCGGAGGACATTCCAGCGAATCAGTTTTGTCACTACCTCGACCCATTTCGGGTGGACCAGTATCGCGGCATCACGGATTTTCATGCAGCGATTCAGACCGCGCGGATGCTTCACGACATCCTACAAGCCGAGAAGGCGGGCGTGCGTTTCTCGTCGCAGCAGGCCGCGCTCATCTTCAACGACCGCGGCGTCGCGAATCCGCGCAATCTGTTCCAGCCGAATCCTGCGCTCTCGCTCCCGAGCGGACAGCAGCAGAAAAACGAGCTCACAGAGGTCGGGATGATTCGCTATTTCCAGAACAGCGACCGCGTCGAGGTGATGCCGTCGCGTCCGTCGCAGGCGTTCACAGGCTTCGTTCAGCATCTCATGCATGAAATCGCGCTCGGCGTGGGCGTGCCCGAGGGCGTGCTCTTCGGGACTCAGGATTACAAAGGCCCGAGCGTCCGCGCCGAATTCGCCGCAGCCGACCGCGTGTTTACTAGGCATCAGGGCGTTCTCACCGACAAGGTTCTCGACCCGATCAAGGACGCCGTGATTCTCGACGCCATCGCGCGCGGGGAAATCCCGCCGCCTCCGCTGCTAGCGGGCGAGACGATGGTGCACGCGTTGCGCCGCGCAACCTCGGGCGAGTGGCGTTTCCCCGCGAAGCTCTCGATCGATGTGGGCCGCGAGTCAGCGGCGAACATGAACGAGAACCGGCAGGGCGCGAAGTCTCTGCAAGAAATCGCAGCGGAGGAAGGCACGGACGCCTTCACGCGTTTGGAGCAGATCGCGATTGAGGCCGCTTACGTGAAGCAGCTTGCCGAAAAGTATGGCGTTCCCGAGACGGCGATTCGGCTCACGACGAACTCACTCCCGAGCACACCCGCAGCCGCAGCCGCAGCAGGCGACGCGGTGGGCGTCAGCGCGGCAGAGGCGCAGGCGGCGAGCGTTGCACCGGCACCGGCTGAGCCCGCACCGGCTGCGCCCGTTGAGCAGGTTGAGAACAGCGCGAACCTCGTCACGATCAACTTCGCCGATGGCAGCTACGTGCCGACGAACGCAATGGCCGACAACGCTCGCCGTGCGCTCGCCATTCGTGAAAAGAAGCCGATGTCACAGCGCGGGATGACCAGCGTCGGAATCGCGCGGGCTCGCGATCTCATCAATAAGCGGCCGATGTCGGAAGACACCGTGCGGCGGATGAAAGCCTTTTTCGACCGCCACGAGGCCGACAAGCAAGGCGAGACGTGGGACCAGCAGGGCAAGGGCTGGCAGGCTTGGAACGGCTGGGGCGGGGACGAGGGTTACTCGTGGGCCACGGCGATCGTCGAGCGGCTGAACAAGGCGGAGGACAAGAAGTCTCTCGCGGTCGCATCGGAGCAGGTGCAGCACCACTTCGCACTCAAGACGCCGCTCGGTTCTGCGGACTGGCTCGACGCCGTGCAGAAATACCGCGCGAAGCAACTTGGCGTAATCGAGCAGACGAAGGAAAGCGTCATCGGCGGGCGCAGCATCATCGAGCTGAGCAAGCCGACCGCCAAGAAGTTCGCCGATGGCGATCAATGCCCAGTCGAGACGCAGGACATCAAAGCGAATCTCATCAACCGAGCAAAAGCGGTGGATGTCGCGAACTACGGTCCGGCAAATCCGCTTGAACCGAATGCCGATTATTGGACGGCAAAGGCGGCACAGTTCAAGACGACTGTGGACGAAGCGAAGACGATGCGCTGCGGAAATTGCGCGGCGTTCAACGTGAGCCCGCGAATCAAAGACTGCATTGCCAAAGGCATCGGAGTGGACGCAAAGGAAGTGGAGCAAGCGGGCGAGCTTGGATACTGCGAATTTTTCGACTTCAAATGCGCCGCGAAACGCACTTGCGACGCGTGGGTCGTAGGCGGGCCAATCAGCGAAGAAAAAGCACTCGCAAAGATCGGCGATCGCGGCGCAATCGTCGCGTCGGACAAAGCGCCGAAGTCGGACACGCCGAACAAGCACCCGAAGGCTGGGAAATAATCACATGAACGACACGCAATTCCAAATCGACCACCTGATCGAGCTAGCAGTCTTGCAGCGCGCCGAGCTCAAACAGCTCGTCGATTCGATGCCTCAACTTCGCGACCACTTGTCGGAGGAAATCGAGCGCAACCTCGAAGAGGCAGAGCCCGCGATTCGCTCGGAGCTTGAACAGCTCGTCATCGCTCGCGCTACCGACGAACACGCGAAGATCAGCGTGGCGCTGACCGCGAAGATCGACGAACTCGCAAAGGCTCTGGAAATCACGACCGCCGCGAAATACTCGGTACTCATGGCCGAGCGCGTGGAGAACGCGAATCTGCTCGCAAAGGCCGAGGCGCGCATCGAGGACGCGGCTTCAATGCTGTCGCACGCCGTGAAGGAAATCGTCACGGACGAACTCTCGCGCTTCCCGCGCGCGGGCGAAATCGACCAGCTTCGCAAGGAGTTTGCCGAGCCGCGCGGGCTGAATCCTCGTGGACGGTGGATGCCCGATGAAACTTACCAGCGGCTCGACTTGGTCACGATCAACGGCGACAGCTTCGTGAGCAACATCGACGGCAATCGAGAGCGCCCGAGCCGCACGGCTGGCGATTGGACTCTGAGCGCAGCGCGCGGCAACGGTGGCGGGGGAGGAGGCGTGACATCAATGACGGACTTAGTGCCCGTGCCAAGCAACGGACAGCTTCTCATCGGCAACGGCTCGGCGTTCGTAAACTCCACGCTGACCGCGGGCACCGGCATCGCGATCTCGAATGGCGCGGGCTCGATTACGATCAGTGCGACAGATGGCAACATCACGCTCGATGACGGCACAGCGGCGGCTCCTTCGTTAAACTTCACAAACGAGCCCACGACCGGACTTTTCCGCTCGAGCGCGAACGTGATGGGCTTCGCGGTCAACGGCGTGAGCCGCGCGACGATGACGACCACGGGTGTGACCGTAACCGGCACGATCACCCCGACCGGCAGCGTGCACGCGGCATCCGGCACAGTCGGAAATCCGAGCCTCGCGTTTTCAGCCGATCAAACGACCGGCCTTTATCGGATCGGAGCGAGCAACATCGGCGTGGCTGCTAACGGTGCAAAGGTGTTGGACATTGCAACGACGGGATTGACGGTCACGGGCGCGCTCGGCGCAACAAGCCTTACCGCCCCTTCCGCGATCGACCTCACCCTCTCCGGCGGCAGCACGGGCGCGAGTCTGGTGCTGGGGCAGGGGACGAACGGCTTGGCAACGATCACTCCAACTGGAACGGGTGCCTTTGTTGTTAATAGCACAGGATCATTTTCTGAGATTGATCTTAACGCATCCGGTGTAGCTAACGGCTACTTCTTTTACGATACCAGCACCACAACCGTTGGTATCGGGAGCGTGCTTAATCGCGCCGTAAAGTTTATGGTGAACGCTTCTGAGAAAGCCCGCTTTGCTGCGACCACAGGCAACCTCCTAATCGGAGGCACGACCGACATCACAGGCTCTGGCGGGCTGAAAGTGTTTGGCACCACGGCAGCGAGCAGCACGACGAGCGGTGCGCTACAAGTCGCGGGTGGCGTGGGGGTCGCGGGGGCGGGGTATTTTGGGGGAGCGGTGACAATAACGAACACCGGATCGAGCGGCCTTGTCGTAAACAACACATCGGGCAACCCACTCGCGGTCTTTAATGCATCCGCCGCCGACGCGGGGGTGACAAACAACGCCTACATTACGATTCAGACTGCGAGCACGCCGCGCTGGTATCTCGGCCAGTCCATCAGCGCGGCTGACGGCGCGTTTGAAATCTACGGAGCCGCACAGGCCGCAGCATCACTCAAGATCGCCAAGACAAGCGGCAACACGTCCATTGCGTCCACCAGCGCCAGCACCGGAGTCGGCACCGGAGCACTCCAAGTCGCGGGGGGTATTTACGCGGGGGCGGCGAGTGTGTTTGGGGCCATCAGTTCCCCCGGCAGCGGCACAAGTTCGGAACGTTTCGGCGCTTCGGCATCGACCTCGACCTTTTCGCAAGCAACTGCAATCGGTAAAAGCGCATCGGTGACGGGAGACTTTGGGACCGCATTGGGCAATGCTGCGGCCTCAGTAGATAGCGGCGTTGCTCTCGGCTATGCGGCGTCGTCAACAGCTACCTACGGGATTGCGATTGGCCGGTCAGCAACCGCTGCGGCAGGTGGGACTGCGGTGGGTTCGTTCAACAATGCCGCTACTTATAGTATCGCTATCGGCTACAATCAAACTGCGGCTACCGGCGACATTGTTTTGGGTCTAGGAAATGTCGCGTCAGAAGTTTATATCGGCCAAGGCAAAACAGCGGCAGCCGATTACGGCACACGGATTCAACCCGCATCTGGCAACGGGGCGGCAGTTGCAGGCAGCACGTTAAGGATTGCAGGCGGCAAAGGTGGAGACGCGGCCACGGCTGGCGGCTCGGTTATCATCCAAACGGCGGCGGCTGGCACGGGCACGACGCTCACGGATCGACTCACGATTTCTCCTGCCGGAGCCGCCACCTTCGCGGGCGCGGTGACGGTGGCAGGCACGGTCATCCACACGCTCTCCGCCACGCCTGCCAGCGCATCAGCCACGGGCACGGTTGGAACGATGTCGTGGGATGCCAGCTACATTTACATCTGCACCGCAACCAACACTTGGAAGCGCGTAGCAATCGCCACTTGGTAATCACTAACTCACTACACCCATGACCATCCCAATCGCTCCCTACACCATCGGGTCTCCCGCCCAGCCTAAAATCGGCGTACTCTTCGAGGTCCGCTACATCAACTACACGGCTCCAACTGCCGTCGCTGATTGCCATCTGCTCGACGCGGACGGCGCGGAGATCATGACCGTGGGCCTTGTGCCTGCAACGGCTGAACAATGCGCGGAGTGGACGGACGACGCTGCGTTTGCCGCAGTGCTCGCGGTGAACGCTGGGTTTGAGCTTGTATCCGAGGAATAAGCCATGACCAAAGACGAACACAAAGCCACTATCGTTCAGCAGCTCCAACAGCAGTCGTTGAACTTGCTGGTGGACTCCCTCGCGGCTGCACTGGCCGAGATCGAAACCCTCAAGGCCGCTGCCGCTGACAAGCCGACGCCGTGAAGGCGCGAACTTACATTCGTGCCTAGTGTATGGACGCGCTCGAAATCCTTGTGAAGGGGTGGCCGATTTTCTTGGGCATGATAACCCTGATTATCGTGCTCTCGAAATTGGATTTAAGGGTCGCGGTTCTTGAGGAAAAAATGAAATCGCTGTTCGACCTCTTTAACAAAAAATGAACATCCTCGATTTGCTTGGCAACGCTCTCGGCGGTGGTGCGCTCGGTGTGATTCTGCGCATCGGCAACGGCTTTTTCGAGGAATACAAAGCGGGCAAGGACCACGCACGAAAGCTCGAAGAGGCGAAGACGATGGCGACCATCGCAGCAGATGCCGCAGCGTGGTCGGCGTTCACGGCTAGCCAGCAGGCCGCGACCGTGCCGAGCAACGTGTCGCCGTGGTGCGCGAACATCATCACGCTCTTTAGGCCGTTTATTACGCTTACTCTCGTCGGCGTTGCTACCGTCGTTTACTTCCACTCAGTCGGACCGGAGCGTGCGCCGATGGTGGAACAGATCAATTTCGCCGCGTTCAACTGCGTCGGCTGGTGGTTCGGGGATCGCATGGCGAAGAAAAACAAATGAACTCCGACAACATCCGCGCCACCCTAACCGCCGCCACGCCGGCCGCCGCGATGGTCTCGCTCTCGCAGGTCAACGAGGTCGCCGCGCTCGTCGGCACGCTCCTCGGCATTGCTTTTCTGCTCTGGCGCTGGAGGCGCGAGGCGAAGCAGCAGGACTGAATTTGACGGCCATCGCCTTGGCGATGGAACCCATCATCACATTCGCAGCATCCGCAGGCGTCATCGACGCGCAGACCGGAATCATTCGCGGCGTCTCGCTCATCACCAAGGGCCCAGCGTTGGGCCACGGCGTGATGATCGACAGCACGACGCTAGAGCAGGTCAAGAAGGCCGCGGAGCAATACTCTGGCGGGCTCAAGGTGAAGCTCGATCACTCGGGCGGAGCGGGCGACATCGTCGGATACATCGACACGTTGCGCATCGAGGGCGAAAAGCTCCTCGGGGATTTGCACTTGCTCGAATCCTCGGTCCATCGCGCTTACATCTTGGAGATCGCCGAGCGGATTCCTGACACGTTCGGACTCTCGATTGCGTTCTCGGGTCCGTCGGAAAAGAGCGCGGACAAGCTCACTACTTTGCAACGGTGCTCAGAAATCTACTCGGTTGACCTCGTTTCAGAGCCAGCCGCAAACGCAGGTCTCTTCGCGCGCAAACTGAAACAACTTCAGAACGGCGAAATCGAGCAACCGTCCGCAGAAATCGAAATCGAATTACCCATGAACGAAGAAATGAAAAAGGCCATCGAGGGGATGATCCAATCCGCCATGATGAGCATGAACGACAAGCTCGCGAAGCTCGAAGCCGCGCTTCCTCCTCCGGTTGAAAAACCCGCCGCCATGAGCGCACAGACTGAGGTCGTGCAACTCGCGGCCAATGCTGCGGCGCTCGCTGCCGTCAAAGAATTTGCCAAGTCCTTCGGTGCGCCCGCCGCCCCGATCGCCTCGGCGGAAGCTCCTAAACCAGTCGCGCAAGCGCAGAAGTTCGAGGACATCGTCGCCGCCAAAGCCACCGAGCTGAAGGGCGACAAATCCTCGGCCATCTCCTTCGCGGTCAAAAATCATGCCGACCTTTACGCCGCCTATCGTGCGCGCGTGCAGGGCGGCGAACTCGTGAAACTCTAAAAATACTAACATGGCTACTTCATTCCAAAATGCGGGCACGTTTGTCGCGAACTCGGCTATCACCGCGTTCCGCCTTGTGTCCATTTCCTCTAACCGCGGGGTCGGTCTTGCCGCCACCGCTTCGCTTCCTGACGGCGTCGCTCTGATCGACGCTGCTTCTGGCGATCAAATCACCGTACAGTTCCTTGGTGGCACCACTATCAAGGCCACTCTGCTCGCTGGGCCGGTCACCGTAGGTGACACGGTCTTCTCAACCGCCAACGGAACCGTGGCCATCACCGGCACTGTGACCGTGGGCAAATCGCTGACTACCGCAACTGACGCAAGCGCGATCATCGAGCTGATCGTAAAGAACATCTAAACCCTAAAAAATCTTACCATGTACACAAATTCAGCAGCCATTTTTCGCGGCGACATCGCCGGTGTAGTCGAGCAGGCAAAAGACTATGAAGCCGGACTTATCGGCGTTCAAGCGATGCCGATCCTCGACGTGCCCGTGCGCGCCGGTCAGTACCCTTCCTTCGTTCTCAAAGAGGGTCAGCTCCTCAAGAGTGACGTAAAGAACCGCGCCGCTTACAGCGCCTATGCTCGCGGAACGCGTGCGTTTAACCAAGACACCTACACGGCATTGGAATATGGATACGAGGAGGCTGTAGACGATACAGTGACCCTTGACATCGCCCGATTCTTCGACGCCGAGGTGATCGCCGCCAAGCTCGCTAAACGCAAATTGCTCCTCGCGCACGAACTGCGCGTGGCCGCAAAAATCTTCGACAATACCGTCTTCACGGCGACGAACTCGGCCACGGCATACACGACCGCGAACATCGCTACGTTCGATGTCGCTGCCGACGTGCAGGACGCCATCGACCGCTTGCTCGCGAAGGGCGAGAGCGTCACGAACTTGTCCGTCATTATGTCGGCCAGCGTATTCACTCGGATTCGCGCGAGCACGAAATTCCAAAACCGTTTGCGCGGCGCTGGAATCTCGTCCGACACGATCCTCAATGCCTCGACGGCAGCGGCGGCGGAAGTCTTCGGCGTCAGTCAGGTTTTGATCGGTAGGGCTTCTTATGATACAGCACCTGAGGGGGTCGCTTTCTCATCTGGGAATGTATGGAGCAACGCTCTGATCTGGGTGGGCTCGGTCACGCAGGCGTCTGCCGGATTCTTCGGCGGTGGAGCAGGCTTCACCCTCAACTGGTCCGAGTATGGCCCAGCGATCGGCGTCTCGACCTACCGCGAAGAGGCGATCAAATCCAACATCGTGCGGGCGTCGCACTATGTGGCAGAAAAAATCGTCAATGCGAACGCGGGTCAGCTCGTGACGACCCAATACAGCTAATCGAAACTAGGTTTCAGAACAGCCCCACGCCTCACCGCGTGGGGCTTTTTGTTTTGACGCTGCGGCGCGATTCGCCACACCGGAGGCAACACACAACATGACGATTTCCCTCTGCGTGATTGCCGGCAACGAGACCGCGCATATCAAGACCATGCTCGATTCATTCGTCGGCATCATCGACGAACTCTCACTCGTGCGCGCCATCGGCTCGCAGGAACCCGACGACACCGAACAACTCGCGCGTGACTGGTGCGAGCGCAATGCGGTCCCGCTGGTGTTCTCCGACTACCGCAACGGCGTCACTGCGCAGGCGTGGCGGCACGTCGATTCGTTCGCGAGGGCGCGCAACCAAGCCTTCGCCCAAGGCACCGGCGATTGGCTTCTATGGGCGGACTGCGACGACGTGCTGACCGATGCAGCGGACCTGCGGGAAAGGCTCAAGGAACTCACGGAAGACGTGCTGATGCTGCGATGCCCTTACGACGTGCGCGGCACCGGCAAGAAGCTCCAACGTGAGCGCATCATTCGGCGCACGGCGTTCGCCTCGGGGCGCGTCTGGCACCACGACGTCCACGAAAACCTGCTGCTGCTGCCGAATGATCTCCACAACGAATGGACGGTGCCGGTTTGGCGGCATCAGCCGGTGTCGATCAAGCAATCCAATCGCAAGCGAAACCTAGCAATCCTCGGGCGCAGCGTGGCCGAGTCGGCGACCCAGTATTTTTACATCCACCAAGAGCACTACTGCGCGGGCAACAAGACCGCCGCCGAGCAGTTCGGGCGCATCGCGCTCAGCTTCCCGAATCTCGATGACTCTTTTCGCTATGAAGTGCAGCTCAACCTTGCGCGGCTCGTGGCGTCGCGTCGCGAGGCTTTGCAGTTTGCGCTCGGTGCGCACGGGGTCTTTCCGTGGTGCCGCGAGGCCATCGCCTCGATCATTATGCTGGCCTTTGAGCGCAACGACGGCAGGCGCGCGAGCTTCTGGGCGGAGCGAATGATGTGGCTACCGGAGCCGAAGGAAAAAGACCGACCGTGGACGCACGAAGTGAAGTGGTATGGCTGGGCCGGTCTCGATCTCGCTGCGCGCTCCTACCGGCTCGCGGACAAGCCGAGGAAGGCGGACGGGCTCCAGTGGGCTTTCCACAAGTATGAGAAGCCCGCGATTCGGCTCACGCAAAAAACCCTCGGCGACTCGACGCGCTCGGTGTCATTTCGCGAGGCGTGGCTCGGGACGGCAGCGCAACCGGAAACCATCGAGCACGTCTTTCTCGTGCGACCCGACGACAAGGAAACCATGGCGATGTCTAAGCAATTTATCCACGACGTAGGACAGCCGCGGGCAACAGAGCGCGCCATGATCTCGGTTCACATCGAGGACGGCATGGTGCCGCCCCACGACTGGGACAAGCTCGTCATCGCAAGCGGCGTAACGCTGATCGACGCGGAGAACATTAAGGAAATCCTCGCAGCCAAGAAGCCGTGAGCACGCCAGCAATCATCGTCTGCACGGTTAACGCCGCGTGCCTCGACGTGATGACCGCGTCGCTCAACGCCTACATTCCGCGCGAGGTCGAGCGGTATGTGCATCACAAGATCGGCACGAACTTCGGAGACGCCTACAACTTTGCCGCGCGCGAAGCGTTCAAGCGGCACGATGAGATTCTGGTCTGCAATGATGACATCGTGTTCACGCCGACGACGTGGGCGGTGCTCCTCGCGGATGTCGCGCATCTGCGCAAGGTCGTGTCCGATCTCGGCTACGTCGCGACGCGCTCGGACTACGCGCGCGGCGAGCAGAACGTGCGCAGCGGGCGCGGGAAGATCGACTTTCTTCGCTACCAGTCCGAGCGGCATATCGTCGAGACGCCGGTGATCGCGCCAATTTGCGCGTGGGTCCACCGCGACGCGTGGGTGGATTTCCCGCCGATCAATTGGTTCTCGGACGACGTGCAATGCGCGGACATGAAGCGGCGGCATTTCATCTCGCGGGCCTACGTTCACCACGTCGGCTCGCAGACCTGTGGGAAGGACGCACAGCGGTGCTACGAGGATGCCGAGCCGTGGCTACTCGCGAACCGGCCAGAGATGCACGCGCGGTTTTATTTTACAGGCGGCGCATAAGTATGGCAGCAGTCCGAGACTTCGACCCGACGCAGATTAACTCCGATTTCTCGGCGATACTTGAGCAGGCGGGCGTCTCGTTTACTTATCAGGGGGTGAGTGTTACTGGAGTCTGGGCAGCGGCGAGCAATGCATTTGCCGACTTCGAGGACCAGCGCCGCGAAGATAGCAAGTTTACCGTGTTCCTTTTGACGTCGAGCGTGAGCGCCACGCCGAAAGTCACGCAGACGCTTTCACGGGCGAGCATCACCTACTTCATCGAGCGCGTGACGCTAGACGCCGAGGGCGCGGGCTGCGAAATCAGCGTCGCGAAGGTGATATGATTTCAATTTCATCAGACACCAAGAAGCTAGAGTATGCGCTCGCAAGACTTGCCGACGCTGCAAAGGTCGATCTCGGTCTAGTCGTGAAACAGGAAGCCGCCTACGTCGCAAAGGCGGTCATGCAGATCACGCCGCCGACCGGAGACAAAACGAAAAAAGGACCAACGGTGGCGACAGTCACGGGCGGGCAAATCACGAAAACAAAAGCAAGCGGACTCAGCACAAACGCAAAGGAGCAGGGCGAGAAAGCGATTCTGGGCGACTTGTTCGGCGGGAATAAAATGGCCAAGGAATTTCAGATTGGCTTGTTCCAGCGCATCGGAAATTCAACGGAAGTTCCACCGCGCGGCGGGCGGCACGAGACGATGGGCGTCAGTCTCGGAAATGAAGGCGGCAAGAAAATCCGCATTTACCGAAAGTTCTGGCAAGAGTCGGCATCCATTGGAACGATGCGCGATTTCCATTTTGCAAATCGAACCGAGCGCGGAAGGCGGAGGCAAGTCACGAGGAGTCTGGTGGGGCGCTGGGCGGTACAAGACCAGATGTGGGTTTCGGAGCAAGCAGCGAACGCGTATCTTAAACACACGCAAAAAAAGGTCGGACTCGCGAAGGCTGGATTCGCCGCTGCGGCAATGGCGTGCGGCGTGCGCGTGCCGTCGTGGATTCGGCGACACATGGCAAAGGCTGGAAACGCTCAGGTGAACTTTGGTCCGAATCCGTTCGTGGTCGCGCGGACTACCGGCAACCAGATTCCTGACCTCCAACGCGTGGTCGATGGCGCCTTGAAGATTCGTTACAAAATCACAATCTCGAAGTATCGCGCAATTCTTGCAAACCGCGCCGTCAATCTCGGCTTCACCCGCGTTGTCGGAGGGATGCCAATAAAATCTGACGCATGAGCACACGCACCAACATCCGCACCGCGACGGCGAACGCTCTCACCGGCGCGCTCGTCGTTCCGACCGCCAACATCCTTCGCGGGCGAAACAACACGATTGCAAGCATCTCGTTTCCCGCCGCTGCCGTTTACGCAGTCAGCGAGCAAATCGAGGTGCGCACGCTCGGGCCGAGCAACCGCACGCAATACCGGCAGCTTCAACTCATCGTTGATTACTTCACTGCCGAGAGCGGAACCTATTTGATCGACGACCTTTTCGACACCGGCAGCGCGGCGGTCGAGGCCGCAGTTCTCGCCGACGTGACGCTTGGGGGGCAATGCCGCGATCTTCATTTGACGAGTGTGGATTATGTGATCGAGCCCGACGAGGACAGGCGCTTCGGCACGGCTCGGCATACTTTCAACTGCATTTATTTAACCACCGACTAACATGGCAAACCACCTCGGCCGCGAAGGCCTCGTCAAAATCTCGGCTACCACCATCGGCGAGCTGCGCAACTACTCGCTCAGCCACTCGTCAGACACCGTCGAAGATTCCGTCATCGGCGACACCTACCGCACGCGGCTCGCGACGATGAAAACGTGGTCTGCCTCGGGCGATCTCTATTGGGACGAGACCGACGCCGGCCAACTGCTCATTACGATTGGCTCGCAGGTCACGCTCAACCTTTACCCAGAGGGCGCGGACACCGGCGACCGGTACTATTCCGGCGCTGCAATCGTGACGAAATTCGACATCTCGGCTTCGTTCGACGGCATCGTAGAAGGCTCAATCGCCTTCGAGGGCAACGGCGCTCTGAGCACGCTGACCGCCGTCTAATTTCTCAGCAGCAAAACACACACAACACAATGGAAGCAATCGACCTAGTTCGGGAACACTTCGCCTCGCTCGGCACGCGCAAAATTGACGTGCCCGAGTGGAAGCTCGTCGTCCACGCATCGCCGGTTACGCTCGGCGAAAAGAATCGGCTCTACCGTCGCAGCAAAGAGAACGACATGGAGCTTCTCGTGGACATTTTGATAATGAAAGCCACGGACGAGCACGGCGCGAAGCTGTTCACGATCGAGCACAAGCCGACGCTGTTGAACAAGGCCGACAGCAACGTCGTCGGACGCATCGCCAACGCCATTCTGGCCGAAAACGGGCCGAGGCCTGACGACTTAAAAAACTGATTCACGGCGGGGAGGCGGGCGACTTCCTGACCGTGTATGCTCTCGCTGATAGGCTTCACAAATGCGCCTACGAGATTCTCGCCATGCCAGCGCAGGAACTTAACGGCTGGCTCGTTTACATAGAGCACCAAAACCGAAAACTGAAGCACCATGGCTGAAGCATCATTCACACTCAAAGCGGTCGATGCGACGGCGCAGGCGTTTGCGAGCGTGCAGAACAATTTGCATCAGCTGAAAAACACGTCGAACGAGGCTGGCCGCGCGCTGGCGAAAAACTTGGACGTCAAGGACGTGATGCGGTCGCTTGCTTTCGCGATTGGATTGAGCGCGGACAAGATCGCAAACAAGATTGCAGAGTTGGCAACAGGGCAAACCGAAGAAGTCGTTAAACTTCAGGAAGAACTTGTCAAGGCGAGCGACGAAACATTCGCGAGTGCTGTGGCCTTGCAGAAAGTGAAAAATACCGATCTTATAAATTTGAAGCTCATGCAGCTAGAAGAGAGGAGATTGAGCGAGATTATAGCGCAAAAGCCCACCAACTTAGAAGAACAGGTAAAGGTCCAGAAAGCTGTAAACAATTTGAATCTAGTTCAAATTCAACTGGCTGGGATATATGGGAAGCAATGGGATGAGGTTGTTGCTGGGCAAGATGAATATAATAAACTCAGAAGAGAATTCGCTGAAACTGAGATGGCATTGAGGATTGTTAGAGGAGGAACAATCGACAAAGCAAAATTGTATAATGATTTGACGGTTAGGGAAATTAAGATTAAAGATGAACTCAACGACGTGGATACATGGACGATTGAAGGCATCAAACTTCAGAACGATTTGAAGAGAGAGCAAATTGAGATAAATAAACAACTGATCCCGCTTGAGCAAGATCGCCGCAAGTTGTCGATGGATGCAGGCCAAGCAATCGCACAAAGTTTCGAGGATGCAATTCTGAGCGGGAAAAAACTCGGCGAGGTCGTGCGCGATCTCGGGCAAGATTTGCTCCGCCTCGTCTTCCGCCAGCAAATTACCGCACCGCTCGCCAAGGGAATCGGCGACGCGCTTTTCACAGGCTTCCGCGCCGAAGGCGGACCCGTCGGCGCAGGCGGTGCCTACATGGTCGGGGAAAAAGGCCCCGAGCTATTCGTGCCGCACTCGTCCGGCAGCATCGTGCCCAACGGCGCAATGGGCAGCAGCGGCGGGGGCTCGGGCGGCGTCACGGTGAATTACAACATCGCCGCAGGCGTCTCGCGCGCGGAGCTTGTGCCTATCCTTGAACAAGAGCGTCGGCGGCTCAAGGCCGAGATTCCCGACATGGTGCGGCGCGGGGGATCGTATCGTAGCGCGTTTGCTTGAGTTCCTAGACGCTTATGGCCATCTCCTATCCTCTCACCCCTCCCGCCGCGATTCGCATCGCTTCCTTGCGTTTCTCGGCCATCAGCGCGGTCGCCCGCAACATCTCGCCGTTCACCTTTTCGAGCCAGAGCTACAACTGGACCGGCACGATGCTCAGCGGCGATGTCGAGTGTCCTCCGATGAACCGCGCAGACGCCGAAGAACTCATTGGCTTTCTCATCATGGCTGCGCGCGGCACGTTCTACTTCCGCGACTACGCGAACGGGACGCAGCGCGGCAATATGTCGAGCAACCCCAAGCTCGACGGAGCGCACGTCGCGAACACGACGACGATCACGATTGACGGCGGAAGCGGCTCGTGGGCCGTCGGCGATTACATCCAGCTCGGGACGGGCAGCAGCTCGAAGCTGCACAAGATCACGAAGGTGAACACGGCGACCTCCTACGAAATCTTCCCGCTCTTGCGCACCAACTACGCTGACGATGCCCCGATCGTTTACAGCAACGCCGTGGGCGTCTTCCGCCTCGGGACGACGACGTGCGACTGGTCAATCGACACGGCGAAAAAGTATGGGCTGAACTTCTCGATCTTCGAGGCGATCAACACATGAGCCGCACAATTCCCGCTCCTCTCCTCGCCTCGACGACGGCGGCGCAGCTCAATCCGTTCTTCGCCACATCGCTTGATTTCGACGCGGGCACGGTGCGGTATTGGACCGGATACGGCACGATCACAATCGGCAGCGTGACCTATGCGGGCATCGGTGCGTTCTCCGCGATCTCGACCATCGAGGAGACGGAAGACCTCTCGGCGCGCGGGCTGAAGATCGACCTGACCGGAGTGCCGAATGATCTCGTCGCGGCGGCTCTCGATGAACCCTACCAAGGCCGGACGGCGGCGGTGCGCTTCGGCACGCTGAACGCGGACACGGGCGCGGTCATCGACTCGATCACGGTCTTCTCCGGTAGGATGGACACGATGGTGATTTCCAACGACGGGAAACAAGCGACCATCGGCATCGCAGTCGAAAGCAAGCTGGTCGATTTCCAGCGCACGCGGGAAAGTCGCTACACGCACGAGGAGCAACTGCGCAGATACCCAGCCGACACGGGGCTCGAATACGTCGCAGGATTGCAGGACAAGGTGATTTACTGGGGCAACGCTAACGCGACCGCGTTTCGCACGGGCGGAACAAATGAACCCTTAAACGAAGAACCATAATGTTTGAGACATTCGCGCTCTGGATCGGAACTTATCTACTGGAGTGGGGGGTTGCTACCGCCGTCGTTGACGTAATTGTCATGGCGATACCCTACATCGTTACGATCGGACTGAGCATGGCCGCATCACGCCTCCTCGCGCCAAAGATGCCGTCAATGGGCGACCTCAACGACCGCGGAATAATGACGCGCAGCCCGACGTCACCGCGGCAAATAATTTACGGGCAAGCCAAGGTGTCCGGCACCGTTGTCTTCCTCGCGACGAGTGGAGACAGGAACGAGTATCTGCATCTGGTCGTGACTTTAGCTGGCCACGAGGTCGAGGAAATTGGCAGCGTGTATTTTAATGAGGACGAGGTTTTAACCGGCAGCGGCGACGGCTACGCGACGGGGAAATACGCGCGTGTGGTCAACGGATACACCGGTTCACTCATTCACAAGCATCTCGGCTCGACGACGCAGACGGTGGACTCGACGTTGCAATCTGATTTTCCAGTGGACTGGGATTCAAACCATCGCTTGCAAGGCATCGCCTACATCTACTGCAAGCTCACATTCTCAAACGAAATCTTCGTCGGCGGAATCCCGAACATTTCGTGCATCGTCAAGGGCAAGAAGGTTTACAACCCCAGCACGCTCGCGACCGCTTACAGCGCGAACCCTGCGCTCTGCTTGCGCGACTACCTGCTCGACGCCGATCTTGGGATGGGCATGGACGCGAGCGAGATCGATGACACCTCGGTCATCGCCGCTGCGAACATTTGCGACGGACAAGTTGAGATTAAGCCGGTGACAAGTCCGGCGACGTATGAGAATCGCTACGAGTGCAACGGGCAGGCCGTAACGTCCTCGACGCCAGACTCGATCATCGGGCAAATCCTTTCCTCGATGGGCGGCACGATCGCTTACAGCGGCGGGCAGATCGTGGTCTATGCCGCAGCGTATCGTTCGCCAACGATCACGCTCGACGAGTCGCACATGGCCGGCGGCTTCACGGTCTCGACTCGCCTGAGCGCGCGCGACCGCGTCAACGCCGTGAAGGGCACTTTCATCTCCGCCGAGAACCAGTGGGCGGCGGCCGACTTCCCGCAGATTACGAGCGCGACCTACTTGGCCGATGACGATGGGATTTATCACTGGCGCGACGTCATCCTGCCTTTCACGACGAGCAGCAGCGCGGCGCAGCGCATCGCACGAATTAACCTGCGGCAAGCGCGCGAAGAAATCATCTTCACCGCGAAGTTTAATCTCACGGCGATGCAGCTCCGCGCGGGCGACACGGTGAACCTCACCAACGCAAACCTCGGATTCTCGTCGAAGGTGTTCGAGGTCATCGCGTGGTCGCTATCGAGCGACGGCACGCCGCCGACTCCGGTAATTGAACTCCAATTACGAGAGACGGCTTCGAGCGTTTATGACTGGACTGTTTCCGACGAGGTCGCGGTGGAGGATGCGCCGAACACGACGCTGCCGAATCCGTTCTCAATCGACCCGCCGACGAATCTCACGCTGACGGCAGACGGCACGACGCAATTCATCCAAGCTGACGGCTCGGTCATGCCGCGAATCAAAGTGGCGTGGAGCGCACCGACCGAGCAGTTCGTGACGAGCGGGGGCAAGACCGTAATCGAATACAAGGAGGGCACGGCGACGACATATTTGGTCTGGTCAACGGTGGATGGCGACCAGACGCTGGACTTCATTTCCAGCGACGTGCGAATCGGCACGAGCTACAACGTTCGGCTCTACGCTCAGAGCTTCTTCAACACGTCATCGACCTACACGGCGGTTGCCTCGATCACGCCGGCCAAAGACACGACCGCGCCCGTCACGCCCACCGGCCTCAGCGCCGTAGTCGGCACGGGCCGCGCCGTCTCGCTCGACTGGAACGACAACACCGAGCCCGACTTCTCGGAATATGGCATTTACCGGCTCACATCTCCCGTCACCGCTTCCGCGCTGAAAATCGCCGAGGTGCGCGCGTCGCGGTTCGTGGATACGGAGGTGACAATCGGGACGACGTATTATTATTGGCTAAACGCTTACGACACGGTGGAAAACGTGTCGGGCTTTACCAACTACGTGCAGGCCACCCCATCGGTCATCACCGCTGGGCCTATCGACCCAACCGCGCCGAGCACGCCAAACGCGCCGACGCTCATCAGCACGACGGTCTATCTGTCGAGCGACGGCGGTTCGTTTGCGCGCGTCTCACTGACCGCTCCTCCGCTTCCCTCGGGCGCGGTCGCTCTCGATGTGCTCTATCGGCGCACAGGCGCGAGCGATTACATCGTCGGCAATCAAATCGCGCAGTCAGTTTCCTACGCGGTGTCGATCGACGATCTTTCGGTGGGCGTGGCCTACGAGTTTGCGGCGCGCGGCATCTCGTTCTCGGGGGCGCAGTCGGCGGTTTCGTCGTCGCTGAGTCAATCCGCGCCGTCGAACACGACCGCGCCGACAACTCCAAGCGGCGGGGCCATAACTTCGAAAGCTCCCGCCGTGCTGACATGGGCCGTTAGCGATCTCTACTTCGGCGCGCACGTTTCGTGGTCGGTAAACAGCGACAAGGATTTCGCTTATTTCGAGATAAAATCAACAACTACCAATTCCGACGCAGCGGTGGATTACATTTGGTTCCCTGCAAATGGAACTGCGGGACTTTATCAGACCCGAGAACCGTTTTTTGATTACTATCGGGTGGATGTGCAAAACGGCTATGTTCGGATTCGTGCAGTCAATCGTTCCGGAACAGCATCGCCATGGCATTACGCTGGCAACATCGCATCTTACACGACGGTGATTGGTGGGAATATGTCGCTTCAAAACAAGACCGACGTAACCACCACCGGAATCAAAACCGGAGGCGGCTCATCCACGCTGCAAGTCAATGTCGTCTATGAGGTCAACACGGTCGTCACGCTGACAGGTGGCAGCACGACCGAGAACGTGAACATCTCGCTCACGAATCGCGGATTCTCAGCAAAGCCCGATGACGGTTTGGTCGTGGTCGAGGACGTGCTGTATCAGGGATTCTATGACTCGCAATCAGGCAGCTCGTCATCGACAAACGCCGTCATCAAAATCTATCGCAACGACGGCGGGACGCTTGCATCAGGACCGCTTCGACTCTCCGCACGCTTCACGGATTACACCTAACATGGCATTCCAAAAAACATTCACGCTCCGCTCTGGCGCACAGGGCAACTACACGCGGCTCATCACCTATCGCGTGGACCGGATGACGCGCGAGGCCGTGGGGCTTTTCTCGCTCTTCGTGGACTCGGCGGCGGCGCACTCAGGCAAGGACCCGCTGACGCCGTGGATTGCAAAGCTGCGCGTGACGGGCGACGCCTTCGACCGATACTTTTCAAGCGCCGCGCTCGATGCCGACACGATGGCGAATTTCTACCGCGCAGCGAAGGCCGAGCCGATGGTTTCGGATTTCGGCGACGCTTTGTTTTCGGACGCGCTCGACGTATGAGCGCATCGGATACGCGAAGGGGCCGCGCAATTACACGCTTGCCACCGCTGCCGCAATCCGCTCCGCTCGCATCACCATGCGGCGGTGAGGGCTGAGGCCAACCGCAAGCCCGCGAGCGGATTTACCGTTTCGCGGGCTTTCTTTTGCCTAGATTACAAATCCATCGCCAACATTTGATTCGTTTTAAGTCGCGCAACTGCAACGGCTTAGGGAAGCAGCAGGACAAAATACGCAATTGTGTTTACATCGGGTCGGGAATCCGAGAGAGTTTTCACGTCGGAGGGAAACAACCCAACGACCAACTCAACCCAAAACAAAATGAAAACGATCACCTCCCTCGCCCAAGTCAAAGAAATCGCCAGCGCCATGTTCTCCAAGGACTCGGCGATTATTTCGGTGAACATCGAAACGTCTTTCGGATTGGTCGCAGCGTTTCGGGATGGTTTAGTCAGGATGGCCGAGTGACCCAACCCACCCCCGCAAACCACCCCGCCACCTCTTCGGAGGCGCGGGGTTTTCCGGTGCCAGACCGGAGGGAACTAACCCCGAGGCTCGCAACACAACAAAAATGACTAACACGATTCAAGCAGGACAAGTCCTCAAAGCCCGCAGCGTTTGCGATTGGGACTGCATCTTCTCGGTGGAAGTGATCGAGCGCAAAGGCTCCTTCGTCACCGTCAAAGCACAGGGCA
>Ga0304730_1000893_pt1 | contig 24021 bp, 18 predicted proteins | sample M_130628_MF_Meta_FD_190474 | JGI IMG/M metagenome (GOLD analysis project Ga0304730, IMG submission 190474) | Freshwater microbial communities from Lake Montjoie, Canada to study carbon cycling - M_130628_MF_MetaG (v2) (version 2) | ecosystem: Environmental > Aquatic > Freshwater > Lake | place...
ATGGTCCTACTCCTTAATTGGTATTGGAGGCGCTGTGTTATTGTATGGTATGTTTACCAAAGGATTTAGCAGTGACGAGCATGAGCAAGTTCATTTTTGGGGTACATTAATGTACAACACAATCTTTTGGACATTGATCTGTAACGCTGCTATGTTTTTCTTAAGCTTTAGTGCCATGGCACAAGCGGCATGGATGCAATCCTTCCGTCGTGTTCCAGAAGCCATCTCTACTATGGTACCTATTTTTGGTGGCATCACTTTGATGGTTTTATTGTATATCATCTTTGGTCACAAGCACCATATCTACCATTGGTTAGATGCAGAAGCGGTGGCAAAAGATCCTATCTTAAAAGGTAAAGTGGGTTTCTTGAATCCAACTTTCTTTGTGATTTGGACGACTTTGACAATTTCATTATGGAGCTTGTTTGGATATAGAATGCGTCAGTTAAATAACCAAGCAGATGTGGCACCAATGGATGCACCAACTGCAAAAGCATTTAACATTCAAAGCATGGTGCGCTCAGGATTTTTCTTAGTATGGTTTGGTTTAACAGTAGCATCTACCATTCCTTGGTTGTGGATGATGAGCATCGACGCACACTGGTATTCTACGATGTATAGCTGGTATACTTTTGCTAGTACTTTTGTAGCGGGTATGGCATTGATTGCATTATGGGTTGTGTACCTTAAGAATAAAGGTTATTTAGAATTAACAAACAACGAACACTTGCACGATATTGCTAAGTTCATGTTTGCGTTCTCTATCTTCTGGACTTATTTATGGTTCTCTCAGTACATGTTAATCTGGTATGCAAACATCCCAGAGGAAACTGTGTATTTCAAACACCGTGTGCAAGGTCCTTATAAAGGCATCTTCTTTTTGAACCTAATCATCAACTTTTTAGCGCCTTTGTTAATCTTAATGAAGCGTTCTGCTAAGCGTAATTACACATTAGTAGCGTTAATGGCAGTTGTGATTATCTTTGGGCATTGGATCGATTTTTACCAAATGGTCATGGGTTCTTTGATGAAGGAGCATGTTGAATTAGGGCTGTTGGATTTTGGTATCCTTGCCTTCTTTGTTGGTGTGATGATTTTCTTTGTTGCAAAAGCATTGGCAAGCAAACCATTGATTGCAAAATATCATCCATTCTTAAAAGAAAGTATTATCCACCATACTTAATCAACATTTGAATAAAAATTATTTAGCGTAAGAAAATAGAAATAAGATTATGAGTTTATATTTATCCATAGCAATTATCGCCCTCATCTTTATTGTGATTTTTCAAATTGCAAAAGCAAGTGAGTACGTTTCTGTCCTTAAAGGAGAAGAAGTTGCCCGCAAACAAACCAACAAGATCAATGGTTTTTTAATGGTCGCATTTATGGTTTTAGGCTTTGTAGGTATATATGTATGTAATGAGTATCTTTTTGACAAGACTTTGTTAGCACAAGAATCTGCAAGTATCCAAGGAGAAAAAGTAGACCAAATGATTTGGATAACTTTAATTGTTACAGGTATCGTATTTGTGATTACTCAGGTTTTATTATTTTGGTTCGCTTATAAATACCAAGAAAACGACAACAGAAAAGTATTCTTCTTTGCACATAGCACTAAATTAGAGTTGATCTGGACTGCGATCCCTGCGATCACGTTAACTGTATTGGTTATTTTTGGTTTACGTAACTGGTTCTTCTTTACTGGTGAAGCGCCAAAGAACGCGATGGTGGTTGAAGTAACTGGAAAGCAATTTGGATGGATTTTCCGTTATCCAGGTAAGGACGCCGTATTTGGTAAAAAATATTACAAGAACATTGATCCTGCTGTTAATTCAGTAGGTATTGTTTGGGATGATAAATTAGCACAAGACGATATCTTAACAGAACAAACCATGTATGTGGTAAAAGGAACACCTGTTAAATTAATCATTGGTTCTAGAGACGTTATTCATGATGTAGGTTTGTCTCATTTCCGTTTGAAGATGGATGCCGTTCCTGGTATTCCAACAACGATGTGGTTTACACCTAAGTTTACCACTAAGGAGATGAAAGAGAAAACAGGTAATCCAAATTTTGCTTACGAGATTTCTTGTGATCAAATTTGCGGGAACGGTCACTACTCTATGAAAGGAATTGTAGAAGTGGTTACGCAGGAAGAATATGATATGTGGATGGCGAAGCAAAAAGCGCAGTACTTAGTGGCTTTCCCAGAGAAAGACCCAAGTAATGTGCCTGCAGCAACAGTGGATGCGGAAAAGGGAACAATGGGTGCTAAAAAAACAACTGATAGTACTGCAAAAACTGCAGTAGCAAAAATGTAATTGCAGAAAAAAGAATTTGTAGAAAATTATAATAATAGAACTTAGAAAAATATTTTAAATAAAACGGTATGAGTAACGAAGCAGCAATTATCGAAGACGTACATGTACACGGTGCAACAAGTCATGATGCACACGGACATGATGAACATGGTCATCATGAACACCATGAAACATTTTTGTCTAAATATGTTTTTAGTATGGACCACAAAATGATCGCGAAGCAATTCTTGATCACGGGTATGGTTTGGGCAGTATTAGGTGGTTTAATGAGTGTGTTATTCCGTTTGCAATTAGGTTATCCTGATGCAAGTTTTCCTTGGTTAGAATCACTTTTAGGTAAGTGGGCTAAGGGCGGTCAAATCACACCAGAAGCTTATTACGCTTTAGTAACCACGCACGGTACTGTATTGGTATTCTTTGTATTGACAGCAGGTTTATCTGGAACCTTCGCCAACTTTTTAATTCCATTGCAAATTGGAGCAAGAGATATGGCGTCTCCATTTTTGAATATGTTGAGCTACTGGTTCTTCTTTACAGCAAGTATTGTAATGTTGTCTTCTATGTTTGTAGAGACAGGGCCATTCAGCGGTGGATGGACTGCGTATCCTCCATTGTCTGCATTAGGAGATGCTTCTCCTGGATCTAAGACAGGTATGGACTTATGGATTATCGCTATGTCTTTATTCATTGTGTCTTCTTTATTAGGTGGCTTGAACTATATCGCTACTATTTTGAATATGCGTACCAAGGGTATGAGCATGACGCGTTTACCTTTAACGATTTGGGCATTGTTCTTTACAGCTGTATTAGGTGTATTGTCTTTCCCAGTATTGTTGTCTGGTATGATCTTATTAATTTTTGATAGAAATTTTGGTACTTCATTCTATCTATCTGATATTTTTGTGAATGGTGTAGGTGCTTTACCGAACGAAGGTGGATCTGCAATTTTATACCAACATTTATTTTGGTTCTTAGGTCACCCAGAAGTGTACATCATCTTATTACCTGCCATGGGTATGGTCTCTGAGATTATGTCTGTAAGTTCTCGTAAACCAATCTTTGGTTATATGGCCATGTTAGGTTCTTTGTTTGCAATCGCTGCATTGGCCTTCTTGGTTTGGGCGCACCATATGTTCGTTACAGGATTAAATCCTTTCTTGGGTTCTGTATTCGTACTATTAACTTTATTAATCGCGGTTCCTTCTGCTATCAAAGTATTCAACTGGTTGACAACTTTGTGGAGAGGTAATATCCGTTTCACACCTGGTATGTTATTCGCAATTGGTTTTGTGAGTTTGTTTATCTCTGGTGGTTTAACAGGTATTTGGTTAGGAAACGCTGCTTTAGATATTCACTTGCATGATACTTATTTTGTAATTGCGCATTTCCATATTGTAATGGGTGTGGCTTCTATGTTTGGTATGTTTGCTGGTGTGTACCACTGGTTCCCTAAAATGTATGGTCGTTTCATGAACAACACACTTGGTTATATCCACTTTTGGGTGACTATGGCTGGTGCGTACTTGATCTTCTGGCCAATGCACTACGAAGGATTAGCAGGTATGCCACGTCGTTATTTTGATTTTAGTATTTGGGAAAGTTTCAAGCAATTTGCTGAATTGAATAAGTTTATCACGATTGTTTCTATGATTGTGTTTGCTGCGCAAATTTTATTCTTGATGAACTTCTTCTATTCTATTTTCAAAGGACGCAAAGTGACTACTTTAAATCCTTGGGAAGCAAATACATTAGAGTGGACTACGCCTATTCGTCCTGGTCACGGTAACTGGCCTGGTGAAATACCAGAAGTACACCGTTGGGCATATGATTACGGTAAGGATGGAAAAGATTTCATTCAACAAACAACACCTGTTGGTGCGGATGAATCGACACACTAAACTGTGAAAGCAATTATAAAAGATTACGCACAGTTGATGAAGTTCACCCTAAGTTTTACGGTGGTCTTCACATGTGTAATTTGTTATCAGATTGCTCCTAATATTATAGTTTTTGATTGGTGGAATATTTTGATCTTAACTTTTGCAGGTCTTTGTATTACGGGTAGTGCCAATGCGATTAATCAGGCGGTAGAAAAAGACACAGATGCACAGATGAAGCGCACAGCGAATCGTCCTGTGGCTTCTGGTAGAATGTCTCAGCAAACTGCGTATGCATTTGCGATTGTCGCTGGAATTGTTGGCGTGGGTTTAATGGCGTATCAATTTAATACCTTGTCTGCCGTGTTGAGTGCGTTAAGTTTATTTTTATATGCCTTCATCTACACGCCACTCAAAAAAGTCAATTCAATTGCAGTGTTGGTAGGTGCTTTTCCGGGTGCGATCCCTTGCTTAATTGGATGGGTTGCTGCAACCAATGAAATCAATCCACTTGCATCCTTTATTGTAGATGGCAAAACCTATTCGAACGCGGGTGGTTACGCTTTATTTTTAATTCAGTTTCTTTGGCAGTTCCCACATTTTTGGGCGATTGCTTGGGTATCACATACGGATTATTCTAAAGTGGGTTTTAAATTATTGCCAGCAGACAAAGGGCCGACTAAGTTCACTGCTTTACAAGCTGTGATGTATGCTGTGTTGATGGTGCCAATTGGTTTCTTACCAAACTATTTTAAAATTACGGGAGAGTGGAGTATGTGGGTGGTCTTGGTGGCGAATATTTTTATGGTGGTACAATGTGTGCGTTTATATCAAAACATGGGTGTGCCTGCGGCACGTCGCGTGATGTTTAGCAGCTACATTTATTTACCAATTGTTTATTTGGTGTTAATGGCGAATAAAATTTAAAGAACGATTATGAGTACAGAAATAAAAAAAGCGCATCCTTATAAATTTATCCTTTGGGTAGGTTTAGGAAGTATCATCATGCTTTTTGCAGGGTTGACCAGCGCTTATATTGTGAAAAAAGGACAAGCCAATTGGTTGGACTTTGAATTGCCTGTGGTGTTCTGGTACTCTACATTAGTCATTCTAGTAAGTAGTGTGACCATGCAGATGGCTTTGAAGAAGTTCAAAGAGCGTGAGATGGGTCAATATCGTGGGTTTATTACTTTAACCGTGTTACTTGGTCTTGTATTTGTGGTGACACAAATGATGGGCTTTAGCGCTTTAGAGGCCAATAGCATCGCACTAACGGGTCCTAGAAGTAATTCAGCGAGTTCTTTTTTATTGGTGATAGCTGGCTTACACATCCTCCACGTGGTGGGTGGGGTGATAGCGCTTGCAATCATCTTTTTAAGAGCCTATTCTGTGAAGACAAAATTTTACAATGCCTTGCCGGTGGAATTAGCTTCCATTTATTGGCATTTTGTAGATATACTATGGATTTACCTTTTTGTGTTCCTACAATTTGTAGGATAGACTAAAAACCAATATTTTTGCACTGAAATTGAAACTGAACATGTCAACAACAACAACCGCTTCGCCAACTGAAGCAAAATTATGGGGTGGTGGAAAAAGCCCTTTTAGTGTAGAGTACGGAAAAGTGATGATGTGGTACTTTTTAATGAGTGACGCGTTTACTTTTGGCGCTTTCTTGATCTCTTATGGCACGGTTCGTTTTTCTACGAACGGATGGCCTGACCCAAACGTAGTTTTTAAAAGTTTCCCATTTGCGCCAGAAGGAATTAATGCGCCGTTGGTGTTTGTATCGGTGATGACTTTTATTTTGATTGTAAGTTCTGTGACCATGGTTTTAGCGGTACATGCTGGTCACAATATGGATAAGAAAGGGGTGGTTAGAAATATGATTTGGACGATTATTGGTGGTATCGCTTTCTTAAGCTGTCAAGCTTGGGAGTGGAATCACTTATTCCATGAAGGTGCTTGGTGGGGAAGAAACCCTTTCATCAATGCAGATGGAACAGCTTCTTCTACCAATTTCACCAACTTCTTTTTTACCATTACTGGTTTCCACGGCTTCCACGTATTCAGTGGGGTGGTGATTAATATTATTATGTTGATCATGACATTGACCAATCAATTTGAGAAAAGAGGGCATTATAATATGATTGAAAAGGCTGGACTTACTGGCACTTTGTAGATCTAGTATGGGTATTTGTATTTACTTGTTTCTACTTATTATAAAACTATTTCGATCTCGAACTAACTAAAGAATTAACGAACTATGTCACATACAAATGATACACACGCAGAGCACGACGGTGGTGCTATTGCAGAAATTAAAAAAGTTACTATCATCCTTTCAGTTTTAACAATTGTTGAATTGATCTTGGGTTTTTGGATGATTGGAATGGAAAGTAAAGCCTTGGTACTTGGTGTGAAGGGTACTATCGTGATTTTGATGATGGCCAAAGCATTTTACATCGTGGCGTACTTTATGCACTTAAAACATGAAGTAAAGAACTTGATTATGACCATTGTGGTGCCACTTACTTTATTCATCTGGTTCATCGTTGCTTTTTTAGCAGACGGGAATTCATTCAGAAATTTACGCAATACCTATAATCCATATTACAAAGAGCAATCAACGATTAAGGTAGAACAACCAGCACATGGCGGATCACACGGTGGTGGACATGAAGCAGCAGGCGCGGCTAGTGCAGCACATACTGATTCTGCGTCGCACAGTACTGATTCTTCTGCAAAGCAAGAAGACGCTAAGCACGAGACTAAGAACGAAGAGACTAAGCACTAATCTTTAAAGCATAATGCTCTTGAAATTTTGCCTTTTCTGGCTTGATTTCTTACGATATTCGAAACCACTCCAATAACTTGGGGTGGTTTTTTGTTGTAACTTTGTCCTATGTCAAAAAAGAGTATTTACGGTTTAATAATCGCCCTAGTCATACCAATTGGTTGTTATTTATGGCTTAAGTCTGCAAGCGATACTGCGGTGACTATGCCAAGACATTATTTATTGGACACAGTGGTGAGCAGGGTAGAAAAAGGCAAGACCATTGATGATAGTATTTGGCATACCACAAAAGACATTCGCTTGGTGAATCAATTAGGGGATTCAGTTAATTTGTACCAACATGCTGGTAAGATCATTATCGCCGATTTCTTTTTTACAAGTTGCGGAAGTATCTGTCCTAAGCTGACGACGAATATGGCGAAATTGCAACAGTCCTTTACAAGAGGAGGCAATAGTCGTAAAAAAGTATTGGATACGAATTTCATACAATTCATTTCTTTTTCTGTAGATCCAGAGCGTGACTCTGTTCCAGTGATCAGAGAATACGCCAATAAAATGGGTGTATCTGCTGATAACTGGTGGTTGCTTACTGGAAGTAGAGATTCTATTTACAAATTTGCATTTGAGGAGATGAAAGTAGATCAATTTAGTACAGAGCCAGTCTCTCCAGACTTTGTGCATACAAGCCGCTTTGTATTGATAGATAAAAAAATGCAAGTACGCGGTTACTATAGTGGACTTGATTCTGCATCTATGTTAAAGCTTGCAAAAGACGTAGGCTACTTAATGTTAGAAAAAGACAAAACTAAAAAGAGTAAAGTATTTCAAGATATTGTTGACCTGAGTTGGTTGTGGTTGGTGATTGCCTTAATGGTATCAAGCTTTGTTTTTTACTTTACTAAAACAAGATTAAAAAATTAATATTTATTGTATGAACTGGAATGAATTTAAAACTAAGTATAAACAAGAAATTAGAGTAGGTTTGATTGTGTTTATTGCAACAATGGCTTACAGAATCCTGAAGGATATTTTAAATAATAAATAAAATAGTATGTTAGAACCAGTATTAAAGAAGAACGATAAATTAGCTTATATTTTAATTGGCGTTTTCTCTGTGGTGGTATTTGTGGTGGTGACTTTTTTAAGCAAATTTACCTTAGATGTTGAACTACCTTTTGACAAACATATTTTTGCATTGATTAATGCAGTATTGAATACTGGCGTAGCTATTTTATTGGTTGCTGGATTAGTTGCTATAAAGCAAAAAAATTACAGTTTGCATAAGTCATTGATGATGACTGCGATGGTTTTTTCATTGTTGTTTTTAGTGACCTATATCGCGCACCATTTATTAGCAGGAGAAGCCAAATTTGGTGATGCCAATTTTGATGGGATAGTGGATGATGCAGAAAAAGCTTTACTAGGTAATACACGACCTTTCTATTTAATTTTATTAGGTACGCATATTGTACTCGCTGCAACTAGCTTGCCATTCATATTGTGGACTGCATACAGGGCTTTAACCAGTGATTTTGCAGCACATAAAAATTTAGCTAAAAAAGTATGGCCTATTTGGTTTTATGTAGCTGTAACCGGACCAATAGTTTACTTGATGATTAAGCAGTATTATAATTAATATTGGTTAAAACTATAGATAAATAAGAGATAATATACCTTTAGGGTTGTAGAATAAAAGATTAGAATTGTAATTCCTTCGCAGGATCCCAAAATAATTTTTCAAAGTCCAAGACAGTTTCGTTTTGGACTTTTATTTTTTCCTTTTCTAAAAGTGTTTGCATAGTCGTGGGCGTTTCAAAATGCGCTTTGCCACTTAACATACCATTGCGATTAACGACCCTATGCGCTGGTACTTTTGGTTTTACACCATGCGATGCATTCATCGCCCATCCCACCATTCTTGAGCTGCCTCCAGTACCTAAATATTTTGCGATGGCGCCATAGCTTGTCACACGACCCTTAGGGATTAATCGAACTACATCAAATACGTTTTGAAAAAAGTCTTGTGTCTTGGGCGTGTATTGCATAAATAATTGGAGACTAAATATACAAAATTTAAAGGGGCATATTTGTAAACAAAAGAAATGAGATCAGAACTAAGCCAATATTTTATAAATGCTTATTAGGATTATTTTTTTCTATATATTCTTCAATATGTTCTTCTGGGGCAGTTTTACTAGCTCCGGCTCTAATTAATTGTACCCTCGTTTTGATAGGTTCAGGTACGGCGTCATAATCAAATGGACAATGCTTGCAGGCTTCACCACAGCAATAGCCTCTACCTTCGTGGTAAGCTGCAGTAAACACCCATTTGCCTTTTGGGTCTATATAATAATGTACGCCTTCAATCATTTTTTGAATTTTCTATTGATGAATTCAAAAGTAGCTTCATCTACTTTAAGCCAACTCTTATATAATAAGAAGCCATGAATTTCATCGGGGAAAATAATTTCTTCGACGCTCACTTTTTGTCTTCTTAATTGTTGAATCATATGAATGGTTTCAGTAAAAGGTACATTTCTATCATCGTCTCCATGTATAAATAATACAGGGCTTTTCCAGCCCTTTGCTGTAAACACGGGCGAAGCTTTATAGGCTACTTGTGCTGCTACAGGAAAGCGTAAGCTATCATACCAGGGCTCAAAAGTGGGCTCCTCATCGTTCCAATTATGTACCCCATGAATGTCTACACCAGCTGAGAATAAATCACTTCTTTTTGATAAACCATGGGCTGTTAAATACCCTCCATAGCTACCACCCCATAATCCAATCTTCTTCGCATCCACATCGGTTCTTGCTTTTAAATACTCACCGGCCCCAATTAAGTCATTGACTTCTGAAGCGCCTGCCATTCCATATTTGGCAGCCTCTCTAAATTTTAAGCCATATCCAATACCGCTTCTATAGTTTAAGGCCATTACAATATACCCTTGGCTTGCAAAGTATTGATTCAGTGCATAAGCATTAGAATAATAAGAACTATAATTAAATCCTTCAAGCATTTGTCTACGACTGCCTCCATGTAGGAAAATCATAGCTGGATATTTTTTACTGGCATCATAATTGGCAGGCAAAAATAGTTGAGCAGGTGCACTAAAACCATCCGTTGCTTTTACTAAGATTGTTTTAGGCATTACTAAGTTAGTGGGGAAATTAGTAGGGAATAAATTAGCTGCTAAAGCTTGTTCATTTCCACCAGACTTAAATACAGGCCAAGAAGGTTTGGTAGCACTAGCTTGTAAATACACTAAACCATTATTTACAATGACTGGATTGTATTCAATTTTATTGCCTTTGGTTAAAATAGTCGCATTCGCTTTGGAAGCATCTACCGTCCAAATATGTCTTCGATTACTATCATTAATATTAGTCACATAATAAATAGTTTTTCCATCTTTACCCAAACGCATCGATTCTACTTCTCCTATTCCTGGTGTTAAATGATTCACTTTTTTTGCATTTGGTTCAATACTATATAAGTGCATCCATCCTGTTTTTTCCCAAGGGAAAACAACATAATTATCATGGGTCCAAATTAATTGTGTAGCTACAGGTAAATCTCCTACAAATCTTGACCCTTGGCCTTCATCGGCTTTAAATATAGTAGTGGATTTATTGGTTGCTACTTCGGCTAGTCGAATCTCCCAGGGCTGAGCAGCTATAGGCTTTGGTGTGAATCCAATTTCATATTTTATATTGGCATTTCTTATAAAAGCAATATGTGTGCCTTCTTTATTCCATACAGGATCTGAGTCGTTATAAGTGGAAGCATCTATAAATGAAACTTGATTACTTGCAAAATCATAAACGCCAATAAAAGAATGTTCTTCTCTATTAGAAACAAATAAAATTTGTTTACCACTTGCATTAAATGCTAAACTGTTTATACTTCCTCTGCTATATAATAAAGGCTGAACAGCTGAAACCTCTTCTGTTAAATTTATTTTCCATGCCTTGCCTCCTTGCGTATATACCAATAATTTTCCATCGGGACTAACAACGGGTCCAGTACCCTTGGCGAGTTTTTTAATAGTACCAGATGCAATATCTAAACTATAAATATTTTGCTCGGTGGTATATTGTAATTGTGCAGGATTCGCAGGCTCTCCTTTTGAATTATTCCCATTACCTCTTACAAAAAATATTTTATCGTCATTAGGTGCAAATGTAATACTACCTATTTCCATGCCGTCGTCTCCTTGATATTGAGTGACTGCTTTAAAATTATTCATAGCAGGATTTCCATAATAAATATTTCTACTGCCTTTATCATTAAATACCCAGGCAACTGCATCGCCCTTATGATTAGCCACTAAATCAGATGGGAAAGCAGGTGCTAGGTAGTCGGCTATATTTTGAGCTTGTACTACATGAGAGAAGGCTAACAGACTTAATAAGAAAAATATTTTTTTCATAGGGAATAATTTTAAATAATTATGTGCTATTAAATTAATACAAATTAAACTTAATACGCTCTTTTGCTTTTTTCTCTTTTTTTATTTTCTTTCCTTTACGCTTCTTTCTTTGCTCTTGCAGCCTCGGCTTCCATTCTAATTAATTCACCGGCATCCATGGGGATGTCTTTGATGGCTTCTTTTAAAACGGCGTCTAGTTCCAAAGGCAGGTCTTGACCAATACTAAACTGAATATAGTGAATCTTGCTACTCTGAGCGATATCCAATCCTTCGTAGTAGGTTTTTATTAAACAACGAGGATCTATGTTTTGTTCAGTATATAGATGATCTGTTTTGTAGATTAGATGTAAACCATACAGCTCAATCACTTTTAGTGTGAAATTGTAGAGTAGGGGACTGTCTGTTTTTAAATGAACGATACCATCATTTTTTAAAAATTGCTGATACAGTCTCAAAAATTTAGGATGGGTCAATCGCTTTTTTGCCTTTGACCATCTTAGTTGAGGATCGGGGAAGGTGATCCATATTTCATCTACTTCGTCCTTGGCAAAATAGTTAGAGGTCAGTTCTATTTGTGAACGTATAAATGCTACATTCTTTAATCCGTCTTTATTGGCAATACTTGCACCTTTCCAGATACGATTGCCTTTTAAATCGATACCTATAAAATGTTGCTCTGGAAACATACGGCCCAAGCCAACAGCATATTCTCCTCGACCACATGCAAGTTCTAGAGTAAGTTTTGTAAGTACGTCTTCATTGTTATTATCAGAAGAAATATTTGGACCAACTAGACTTTGACTAATAGATAAGTTTGCAATATCGATAGCCTTTGTGCCTTTGTCTAATGCATCAAAAAAAGCAGCCCATTTTCCAGGCATGCCTTGTGGAAATTCCAAGACATTATTATATTCCTTAATAGCTGCAAACTTGATTAATTTCTTCTGACCCATGGCGCAAAGATAGTATTAGAAAGGCTTCAATAAAATTTACCCCTTCATTAATTTCAAAGCTTTCTTAGCCACGATGGGTGCAATCGCAACACCCATGCCACTCATGCGCACTGCACAGTAAACATTGGGTTGCACTTGTTCAATGATTGGTTTTTTGATTGAACCTATTCCCATGGTACCACTCCATCTTAATTCTATTTTTGGTTTTGTAGATCCCTTAGGCAGGATGCGTTGCATCATAAAATCCTCTAATACTTTTTGTATGGTAGCAGAAGTCTCCAATGAATACGTTTTTTCGTTTTTAAAATCTGCATTTCTTGCGCCTCCTAATAATAAACGATTGCCTAGGTTTCTGAAATAATAATAGCCTTCATCAAAGTGGAAGCATCCTTTGAATTGTAGATTTTTGATAGGCTCTGTCACAAATACCTGTCCTCTTGCTGGTACCACATCTAAACCAGGGATGAGTTGTTTTGCAAATCCGTTGGTACAAACTAAAAATTGTTTTGTTTCCAAAGGCGCTTCTAAATTTGTTGTAATCGTTACGCCTTTTTTATGACTTTTGAACTTTTTCACTTCCGTACTAAATAGAATTTGTACCCCTTTAGCTTGCACTGCTTTTTGCAAAGCCAATACTAATTTCGCGGAATTTAATTGACCCTCTAATTGATTAAATACCAAAGCTTCTATTCCTTGAAAACCTAACTTATTAATATCCTTACTTGCATTGGTGTAAATAGGTAAGTATTTCCCATTCTTTTTTGGTGTCTTTAATGCAGTTGCTAAAATTTTATTTAAGTATGCGATATCCGATTCTAATTTTGAGATATCATACAAATCACTCAGATGACTGCTTGCCTCCTTACTGGCTTTTACTTTTTTATCCTTTATTGTTTTTTTTCCTTCAAATAATTCATAGCCGCCCCACTGGTTATAGTCGATCTCTTTTGCTTTAAATACTTCTTGTATTCTTTGTAATCCATCGTAGCGCATCTTCACTGTCTCTATCATTGCAGCTTCACCCATCAATTGAATATCTGACATCAGTTCAGAGACACTTCCAAAACAAGAGAAGCCTGCATTGCGTGTGCTTGCTCCAGATGGAATGGTGCCGCGTTCTAATATTGTTATTTGCAAGTTCGGGTTTTGATGGATGGCTTCATAGGCGGTCCACAATCCCACAAATCCACAGCCTACAATCACCAAGTCCTTGGGTGCAAAATAGGTTGATTGTTCCCATACTGATATTGCCATAACATGCTATTTGGAGTCTAAGTTCCAACATATTCGTCATATTTAGACAGGATGAACAAATTCCTTCCACTTATTTGCAAAGCTTACTACTTAAACTTATGCATAAAAAAACCGCCCCAACTGGGGCGGTTTAAAGAATATTAGCAAAGCTGTTATTTTAAGTATCAATTAAAATTGATTTTAACTAGCAACAACTAATTTTATTTTCCAAAGATATAACGAATACCTAATTGAGCTGTCCATACATCAAATACAGATGCATTCTTGCTGTAAGTATTTTTGATTAAACCAGTTGTGCCATCTGCAAATTTCTCTGTAGCCAATCTATAAGTTGGTTGATTGTTCACAACAGATTGGAATGCTAAGACTTGAGGGTTCGTTGCTCTTTGAGACACACCCCAATTGTCATTCAACATGTTTCCAAAGTTTAAGATATCCGCTCTAATCTGTAAAGTATTACGCTTGCCTTTTACATTCACAAAAATGTCTTGAACAATAGATAAATCAAAACGGTGTAACATAGGAATGAATGAACCGTTTCTTTCTGCATATTGACCACGACGTGTTTTTAAATAATCGTCTTGGTTGATATAACTCCAGAAAGCAGCTTGTTGCTCTACTTCAGTATAAATTCTTGTTCCTACAGTCAAAGGAACAAACTTGATATCTTGGAATGCCTTAGGTACAAAAATCAACTCGTTGTTATTCACTCTGTCTCCGTTCATATCACCACTGATTGTGTATGTGAATGGATTACCTTGGTTACCAATATATCCAATAGAGATAGAAGTAGCACCACCAGATTTTTTACCATACTCTAATCTGTATCCAAATACACCTACCAAACGATTTGGAGAAACAAAATCAGAAGTAGATAAAGACAAATCATTGTTACCATTGATTGCTCTTGCAGAAGTCCAGCTACCTGATGCAATTGAACCTGCGCTCATAAAGTCTTTTGCATTAGATGTAGTCCAAGCAAATGATCCAAATAAACCTTTATTATAAGGCAATTCTAATTTCAAAGTCAAAGACTTAAAGTAAGCACCATCTTTGTTTGTTAAAACGATACCGTTTGAAACGTTATCATTTACTCTTACACCTGCATCTGTTCTTGCAAATTGACTTCTTGTGTCTGTACCTGCAAAATTTCCAGTTGGTAAGTCTAAGTTCGCATTATAGTAATGTACTGCGTTTAAATTATTGTTGTAAATACCTTCAATTGTTCCAATTAAACCTAAAGGTAATTTTTGATCTAAAGCAATATTCGTTTTCCATACTTGAGGAAACTTATATTTAGCATCACTAAATGCTAAGTCAAATGTAGAAGGTAAAGTTGGTGTTGAAGGGATATAGTATTGACCAGGATTTGCAGTGAAACCATATTTAGTAGCACCTTTATTATCACTATCAATATAACCTGTTAACACACCATTGTTACCCACCTGGTTAGAGATAAACACATATGGAGGACGACCTGTGAATACACCAGAACCACCTCTTAATTGTGTTTGCTTATCACCAAATACATCAATGTTGAAACCAAATCTTGGCTCCCATAAAATTTGAGCTGTTGGCATAATTGCTGTATTCAAACGCTCACCTTTAGCAAAAGTCATACCAGAAACTGCTTTGTTCTCTAAAGAAGTTGGTTCAATATCAATGATTGCAGCTCTTAAACCAAATGTGAATTTCATATTTTTAGTTGCTTGAAATTCATCTTGACCATATACATCTAAACGCACTGTCTTGAATACTTGCATTGGATCAACCGCACCTGGTAAAGCAGAGTATCTGTACTGAAAACGTGTTGGTAAGTTTGTTACAGATGGCTTTCCACCATTTGCAATACTTTCGTTTGCAGCAGCATAGAAACTTGTTAAAGAACTAAAAATGTATACTCCATTAGATGCTGGGTAGAACAAATTGTTAGATTGGTATTTTTCAAAATTAAGACCACCTGTTAAAGTATGCTTACCAGCATATTTTGTAATGTTGTCGGTAATATGAAAAGTATTGTAATCTAATTTGTTACCTGGTGTAAATGGATCAAAACCTACAGAAGCGTAAGTAGATGTACCACTTAAGATATCAATTGTAGGGAACAATGCACTTCTGTATTTTCTATCTTCAATTTGTTTATCATAACCTATAATTAAAGAGTTGTGTAAAGTATTTGATAACTTACTGTTTAATTCCAATACATAAGAACGAGTATTATCCATAATGATATAACCACTATTTGCAAATGCCATAGACAATGCAGATTGCGTTCTGTTACCAGCACCTGCTGAGTTAGAATTAGAAATATTGATTTCTGCTTCAGAATCGTGTTGTACGTAACGAGCCGTTAATTTATGCTTGTCGTTGATGTTCCAATCTAATCTTACTAAGAATTTCTCACTCTTATTGGCATTAGAATATCCTTCCCAAGCACCTGTGTTGTAACCAAATTTCTCTTTCATGAAACCAGATAAGGTTTCCATATCGGTATAAGTTGTTCTACTAATTTGCGTACCTGTCGCATTAGGAGAACCTGTAGAAAACCAAGTCGTACCTGGTTCTGTACGCTCTAATGTTTCATAGTTACCAAAGATGAATAATTTGTTTTTGAAAATAGGTGCTCCTAAACGGAAACCACTTACTTTCTCATCAAACTTAGAAGCGACTACTGGAACACCAGCAGCTTTATTACCTACATATCTTGAGCTATTGTCTCTTTGTGTTTGATAGTAAGAACCTTCGATATCATTTGTACCAGATCTAGTTACTGCATTGATACCAGCACCAGTAAAACCACTCTGACGAATATCATAAGGTGCAATGTTAACTTGTAATTGCTCCAAGGCATCCAATGAAATGGCTGATGCACCTGTTCTACCACCTGCTTGTGCAGAAGAACCTAAACCAAAACTGTTATTGAACTGAGAACCGTCAATTGTAAAGTTGTTTAAACGAGAATCTTGCGCACCAAACGAATTTCCGTTTCCGTTGGCATTGTACTTTGTAATACCATCGATTGTTCTTGCTCCAGTAATTGGAATATTTTGCAAGTCTCTTCTAGTGAATTGTTGAGAAGCACCAGTTCTTTCCTTAGAGAATAAGCCACTTTTGTTGCTTGAAACAACCACCTCTGCTAAGTTTGAACCTGTTGCTAATAAAACAAAATCAATATTGCTAGCCACACCTAAGTTGGTGCTTAAATCAGCTACTTGATTGTTTTTATAACCTACATAACTTGCAACTACTGTAAATGGTCCACCAACTCTTACTGCTGGGAACACATAGGCACCTGTTTTGTTAGTTACTGTTTTGTAGGTTGTACCTGTTGGCACGTGTGTTGCAACTACTGATGCACCTACCATGACTTCCTTTTTCTCGTTTACAACAACACCAGAAATAGATGAAGTGGTAATTTGAGCGAAACTGATGATGGTCATCATACAGCTTGCTAGAAACAAGATTGTTTTTTTCATTTGTTTTGATTTGATTTCGAAATGCTTACTAAATTGGTTGTATTCTAACATTCATTGGATTTCCCAAAATCTTGTTAAAATGCATCCGCAAAACTAAACCGAATCAATAAGGATTATCGTCTGGGAAGGCCCAAAAGGCAAGAATTAATACTAATTTAATGTAAGATGATGCCGTCCTTTTATCCCGCTTTTGTTTACCCCAAAAGTCAGCTTTTACACTATAAATAGAACATAGTATAAAATAGTATAATATATAGAATTTTTACTCTTTTTTTTGAGCCTATATTATAACAATTTGTTAATATTTCGTTTATATTCGTAGTCTAAATAAAAATCAATCACATGAGAAAAGTTGTTTTATTGTCTTCTCTTGTTTTTTGTTTTGCGCTTCAAGTATTGGCTCAGGGGTCTAAGAAGATCTCTGGAAAGATAGTTGACCAAAAAACTAAGCAAGGATTAGGAGGCGTAACAGTGAATGCTGGTAAAGTGAATGCTTTATCTGATGCAAATGGTAATTACCAAATTAATGTTACAGATCAGAAGTCTGTAAGCTTCAGTATTGTAGGATACGATAAGCTTTCTAGAACTATTGGTGCTGCTACTACAATTAATGTAGAATTAGTATCTGTAGAAGCGGTGTTGGAAGAGGTTGTAATTACTGGTTATGCACGTGAAAGTAAATCTAAGTTCGCGGGTGCCGTAACTACAATTAGTGGTAAAACTGTAAACGATGTACCAGTAGGTTCATTCGACCAAGCTTTCCAAGGTCGTGTTCCAGGTATGTTGGTTAACTCTGGATCTGGTCAACCAGGTTCTAGTGCGCAGGTAACTATCCGTGGTATCAAATCTATTCAAGGTGCTGGTGCACAGCCTTTGTATGTATTAGACGGGGTGCCAATTCCTGCATTTGATATGCAAACACTTAACCCGGACGATTTTGAATCTATCACTGTATTGAAGGATGCGACTGCAGCTGCGATCTATGGTGCTAGAGGTGGTACGGGTGTAATTGTTATCACATCTAAAAGAGGTAAGTCTGGTAAAAATGTAGTGACTTACAAAACTCAATATGGTGTTACTCAACGACCAAGTTTTGCTAGAATGGACTTGATGAGTTCTGCTGAGATGCTAGCTTATGAGGAAAGAGAGAAAATAGTTGGTACACCAGGATGGAACTGGTCTCCGAATAATCCAGTAATTCCTGCAGGTATGACTGCCGCTACTAAGCAATATGCATTAGATAGTTTGAGAAATATTGATATAGATTATGCTGATATTTTTTATAGAGAAGGTATCACAAAATCGCATGAATTAACTTTAAGTGGTGGATCTGATAGAACTAAGTTCTTCTTATCTGGTGCTTATTTTGATCAACAAGGTATTGACTTAGGTTCTTCTTTAAAGCGTTATACAATACGTTTTAACTTAGACCATTCTACCGATAAATTTACTGCACAATTTAACTCTACTATTGGTTATTCTAAGTCTCAATTAGCTGAGGGTGATGCTCAAGGAAACTCTCCTAGAAATCCATTCCAAATGACTTACAGAGCTAAGACTTATGAAAATCCTTACAATTTAGATGGAAGCTTACGTTTTGGTGCTAGTTCTTCTATGGCTTACAGACAAGTTGCAAACTTGTTAGAAGGTCTACAAAACACAACTAGAGGCTACGATCAAATTAAAATGGTAGGTAATGGTTTATTGGCTTACAAGATTTTCCCAACCTTAACTGTTAGAAATAACTTGGGTGTGAATGCTTCTAGTAACTATGTGAATCGTTATGTAAATGCAGATTCTTATGTTGGTTCTTTACAGTCATTCCAATCTGGTGTGGCGCAAGAATCAAATTCAGTGACTTCTGAGTTTATCAACACTTCATCTGTTTTATACAATGAGAAATTTGGTAAATCTGAAATAGAAGCTTCTGGTAACTTTGAGATTGTGAGAGGTTTCCAAAGAGGTTTAGGTTTTACTTTGTTTAACTTAGACAAGCGTTTGACTCAAACAGGTCAAGGTGCTACAGCTTTACCAACAAACGGCGCTGCTACTTATCCTCAGAATGCATCAAGTGCAAAATCTGGATTTGGTATCCGTTCTTATTTTGCTACAGCAAAATACACATATGACAACAAGTACTCTTTGAATGCAAATATCCGTCGTGATGGTACTTCAAGAATTGTAAACAAAGAAAATAGAGAAGTAACTTCTTGGTCTGCTGGTTTTACTTGGAATGCTTTACAGGAGCGTTTCTTAAGCAAGCAAACTATTTTCTCTGACTTGAAATTGAGATTATCATTTGGTATCATTCCAAATATTGGTTCTATTTCTACTTCATCTTATGGAGCAGGTTTACAATCTATCACCAACTATCAAGGCCCTCAGGTGCCTACTTTTGGTACTGCAGCTTATGCTGGTTCTACCATCGGTGGTTTAGTACCAAGTAGCCCAGGTAACCCTAATTTGCAAATTGAAAGAATTCAAAAATCAAATATTGGTATCGACTTTAGTGTTTGGAATGGCCGTGCTCGTTTCAACTTAGATGCATATGACGAGAAGACTTTAGACTTATTTGTTAACCAACCATTGTCTGGTACAACTGGATTCTCTAGCTTGTATATCAATGCTGGTAAAATGCAAAACAAAGGTTTAGAATTAAACGCTAAAGTGGATGTAATTAGAACTCGTGATTTTGGTGTAACACTTGGTGTGAACCATTCTTACAACGTGAACAAAATTCTTGACTTAGGTTCAGTGAATGAATTCTTCTTAGGTACATTCGTGATCAGAGAAGGTTTAGCTTATGGAACACACTATAACTATAATTATTTAGGTGCAGATCCTGCAACAGGTGCTCCAAGATATGAAACACCAGATGGTAATGTGACAAATGATATTGCTAAAGCAGGTCAGTTTGCTAAGTTTGGTAACTATTTACCTAAACACCAAGGTGGATTGGATTTTGAATTCCGTTACAAAGCGTTTTCAATTAATGGTTTATTCTCTTATCAGTTTGATGTTGTTAGAAGTAACAATACAAGAAACTGGATCACAAGAGGTACTGCTGGTTACCAATCTATCGTTAGAGGTTCAAGAGAGTTGATCGACAACCAATGGACTGCTCCTGGTGATATCAAATTATTCCAAAAATCTACATTTGACAGAGGCTTTACTTCTTCTGACTTAGAAGATGCAAGGTTCTTACGTTTCAGAAACTTAGTTGTTGCGTATCAATTACCAGCAATCAAGGGTCCAAATGGTAAGCCAATGTTTACTGGCGGCAGATTATATGCTCAAGGTCAAAACTTAGCAATTTGGAGTCCATGGAGAGGTTTAGATCCAGAAGATAATAACAATATTAGTTTGAATGAATATCCTAACCCTAGCATGTTTACATTAGGTTTAGACATTAATTTCTAATCAACTAAAAAATGAATAAAATGAGAAATAATAAATTGGTTATAGGTTCATTCTTAATGTTATCCCTTTTTGCTTCTTGCTCTAAGGTGATAGATGTTAACGAAACCGACTTCATCGGCGGAGACGTCGCTTTGAAGACCGTTGATAATGTTGAGTCTGGCATCATTGGTGCTTACGCAGCTATGAACGTAGAAATGGGCATCTTGTTGAACAGTGTTTTTGCTGACGAGGTAAGAGTTGCTGAGTTTTACAATGCTGCTACAGTTCACGAATGGCAATATGCATCTACTGATATCTCTTTAAGAGATAGCTATACTGCATTTCCTTTGTACTACAGAATCATTGACAGAGTAAATAGAGTTTTAGAAGCTTTACCAAATGTGAAAGCAACTACTGCTGCTCAAGAAGCAACTAAAACAAGAGTGAAAGGTGAAGCCTTATTCTTAAGAGCTTTTGCACACTTTGAATTGTATCGTTTTTATAGCAATTCTGCTGACGGAGCTGCTTTAGCAGTGGCTTATATGGAGACACCTTCATTAACGCCAGTTGCTAGAATGACTGTTGCGCCTTTCTTTGTAAAATTAAATGCAGATTTAGCTGCTGCAAAGTCTTTAGTGCCTGCAACAAATACAGATATCTATAGAGCATCTAAGCATGCAGTAACTGCATTGCAAGCTAGAGCTGCTTTATATGCAAAAGATTATGCAAACGCTGCTACTTTTGCAACTGAATACATTGCTGCATTCCCATTGGCTTCTAAAACAAACTTCCCATTAATTTGGAAAGATGCAAACAATAGCGAATTGGCATTTAAATTAAGCAGAACTACAACTGCTGGTGGTAGAATTGGTAGCTTGTACAGAGGAACATCCGCAAGTGCTGCGAACATCGGTACAGTGACTTGGAGACCAACACAAGCTTTGTTAAATACCTATGATCAAGTAAACGATTTACGTTATCCAGCTTATTTCTTTGAAGAGCCTTTGTTGAAAGCAAGTTCTTCTAGAAACGGATCTGCAATCTTAATCAACAAATATGCAGGTACAACTTATGGTACAACAACTGAATTATTAGCAGATGCGAAAGTATTCAGAACTGGTGAGATGTACTTAATTCGTGCAGAAGCAAGAGCAGAAACTGGTGACTTAACTGGTGCTGCCGCTGATGTAAATGCATTAAGAGCTGCTAGAATCAATAACTATACTGATGCAAGCTTTGCTTCAAAAGCGGTATTAATTGATGCAGTAATGCTTGAGCGTTTCAAAGAATTACCATACGAAGGACACCGTTTCTTTGATGCAAAAAGAAGAAACTTAGCGATCACTCGTTTAGCGGTAGATGCGCAAGGTACTGCCTTGACATTGTCTGCTGGTAACTTCAGATTCTTATTGCCTATCCCTAATACGGAGATTCAAGCGAATCCATTGATGGTTCAAAATCCAGGTTACTCGAACTAATTTTTATCAATTTTGTTAAAAAGGGCGCCTCAATTCTATTGAGTGCGCCCTTTTTTTTATCTTGCTTATAGCATCCCTATATCATGTTAACCATCATTCAATCCTCCTTATGAACAAGTCTATTTTAAGCTTCATTTTCATTTGCACTTTTTCAGTAAATGCTTTGTATGCACAATCAATGATTGGCAGTGTCGTGCCGAGTGTACAATTTGCCGACGCCAATGGCAGATTCTTACCAGCAAGTGGCGCTGGAATCAATGGCACACCCTATGTGTTTGAAAAATTTGGCATGGGCAAGGTTATTTTTGTCAATGGAATGGAGTCATTAGATTCTAATTTAAACTATTCTTACTTTGATCATAAATTATATTATACGCAAAAAAATGGGTTGTATGTAGTGAATCAACAAGCAAAAGCATTTGTCTTAAATAGTGTAGATAAAGAAAACAATAAAGTATCAAAACAATTTATGTGTTTATTCCCGAGTGTGGACGATAATACGCCTGCTACTTTCTATGAACTGTTGGGCACTGGGGATAATTTTCAATTATTAAAATATACCCATAAGCGCATAAAAGAAACGGTTGTATATGGTGGCGCGCCCACTAAAGAATATGTGTCGGACGATTTATTTTATATTTATGATAAAGCAGCTAAAAAAATGCTTTCATTGGGAAGTAGTCATTCTTTAAAAGCAGTCAAAAAGGTTTTACCAAATTATGCCGCTCAGATAGATGCAATCATCAATAGTAATAAATTAAATCTTAAGAAGGAAGAAGATATGATTCAATTGATTCAACAATTAAAGGCCTCATCCAATTAAAATATACACAATGCAATTTTTTCGCATCTTATTAGTGCTCTCTTTTTTTATGATACATTCAAATGCACAAAGTCAAGTAAAGCCTGATGCGAAATTTACGAATGAAAACTTATATCGACCTCGTTTTCATTTTACGCCACAGCAAGGTTGGATGAATGATCCCAACGGCATGGTTTATTTAAATGGCCAATACCATTTGTTTTTTCAGCACTATCCAGATGGAACAGTTTGGGGTCCAATGCATTGGGGACATGCTACAAGCAGCGATTTAGTGCAATGGAAAGAACAACCCATTGCATTGTATCCAGATTCGATTGGGATGATTTTTTCTGGCTCTGCAGTATTGGATAAAAACAATACCAGTGGACTAGGACGTTTTGGTGTCGCGCCCTTGGTTGCCATTTTTACGCAACACAATATGCCTGGCGAAAAAGCAGGCAGAATCGATTTTCAAAATCAATCTATCGCTTATAGCTTAGATGAGGGAAAAACCTGGATGAAATATGCAGGCAACCCTGTGCTTAAAACACCGAATTTAAAAGACTTTAGAGATCCAAAAGTAATTTGGCATGTACCTACACAAAAATGGGTAATGAGTTTAGCGGTTGCTGATCATGTTGAATTGTATAGTTCACCTAATTTAATCAACTGGAGGAAGGAATCTGAAATAGGTAAAAATTTATTTGCACATGGTGGCGTTTGGGAATGCCCAGACTTATTGTCTTTTAATGTGAATGGAAAAACTGCTTGGGTGTTATTAGTGAGCATGAATCCAGGTGGGCCAAATGGTGGCTCTGCCACACAATATATAGTGGGTGACTTTGATGGTCATGAATTCAAGCCTTATTCTACCGATATTAAATGGATGGATTATGGTCCAGATAATTATGCGGGGGTGACTTTTTCAAATGTAGGGGATAGAAAAATTTTAATTGGATGGATGAGTAATTGGAACTATGCCAATGTGGTGCCAACTGAAAAATGGAGAAGCGCTATGACTGTGCCTAGGGAATTAAGTTTGGTAAAACAAGAAGTATATTCAAAAGTTAATTCAAGTACTAATTCAAATATTAATTCTAATCTTCTGCCAAATGAATTTCTTTTAGTGTCTTCTCCTGTAAAGGAATTAAATACCGCATTTACAAAGACAATGTCAAAAGAAAATTTTGTTACTGAAAAAATATTTTCTTTATCTACTGAAAACAATCCT
>Ga0304730_1000896_pt1 | contig 23966 bp, 28 predicted proteins | sample M_130628_MF_Meta_FD_190474 | JGI IMG/M metagenome (GOLD analysis project Ga0304730, IMG submission 190474) | Freshwater microbial communities from Lake Montjoie, Canada to study carbon cycling - M_130628_MF_MetaG (v2) (version 2) | ecosystem: Environmental > Aquatic > Freshwater > Lake | place...
CGGCTGGAGTGACCTCGATCGTCTGGGCCACCGGATACGTATCCGATTATGGCTGGCTACAGGTCGACGCCTTCGACGAGAACGGCAGACCGAAACATTCCCGCGGCGTCTCGACCGAACCCGGCGTGTACTTCCTCGGTCTGCCCTGGCAGTCACGACGCGGATCAAGCTTCATCTGGGGTGTCTGGCATGACGCCAAGTACCTGGCTGACCAGATCGCGATCCAACGCGGCTACCTGGCATACCAAGCATTCGAGGCGGCCCGATGAACCCGAAACACCCCACCCATAAGCGGATTCGGCCCTTCAACACCCGCGCCACCTACCCCGAGCAGAATATCGACAACGACCTGTGTCAGGCCGTCGTTGCCGGCGGTGTGGTCTATCTCCGGGGCCAGATCGGACAGGATCTCGACACCCGCGAGTCGGTGGGCATCGGTAACGTCGAAGCACAGACCGAGAAGGCGATGGCCAATATCGCCATGCTGCTCGACGAAGCCGGTAGCTCGCTACGGGACATCGTCAAAGTCGTGGTGTACCTGACCGATATCAGCTACCGCGAAACGGTCTACCGGGTGATGGGCACGTGGCTCAAGGGCGTCTACCCCGTGTCGACCGGTCTGGTGGTCTCCGCACTCGCTCGCCCCGAATGGCTGGTGGAGATCGACGCCACCGCGGTGATCAGCGAGCCCACGCCATGACGTTCTCCCTCATCGCACGAGACCCGGCCACCGGAGCGTTCGGCATCGTGATCAGTTCATCAAGTCCGGCCGTCGCTGCCCGGTGCGCACATGCCCGGGCCGGCGTCGGCGTGGTCGCCTCCCAGAACGTCACCAACCCCGCCCTCGGTCCCCTGGTGCTCGATTCACTCGCTGTCGGCTCTAATGCCGACGCCGCGCTCAAAACCGCACTGGCACAGGAGAGGTTTCCCGATTACCGCCAGGTTGCCGTTGTCGATGCACATGGCACCACCGCCATCCATTCCGGCTCGCACAGCCTCGGCGTTCACACCCACGCCCAGGGCGATCAGGCGGTCGCGGCGGGAAACCTGCTTGCCGACGAGGGAGTCATCGGTGCCCTGATGGCCGGGTACGCCGATAGTGCCGCGGATGCGTTCGAGGAACGCCTGCTCGACGGTCTGCACGCCGCACTGGCCGCCGGCGGCGAGGCAGGCCCGGTGCATTCCGCGGGCCTACTCGTCGCCGACGACGTTCCCTGGCCAGTGACCGACCTGCGCGTCGACTACTCCGAGGATCCGATCGGCGACCTCGTCGCGCTATGGGAACTGTGGCAGCCACAGAAGACCGACTACCGGGTGCGCGGGGTCGATCCGACCCGGGCACCGTCGTACGGCGTAGCGGGCGACCTGTGAGTATCGACGATGCGATCGCCGCGGGTGTTGCCGCGGCACACCCCAGGCTCATCGCCCTGTCCCGCGACCTCTACGACCATCCTGAAATCGCCTGGGAGGAAGTGCGTTCCGCACGGCGGGTAGCGGAAGAATTGTCGGACAACGGTTTTGACATCACGGAGAAGTACTGCGGCCTGGACACCGCGTTCGCCGCCCGGATCGGCAGCGGCGATCTGCATATCGCGCTGTGCGCCGAATACGACGCGCTGCCCGGCCTCGGGCATGCCTGCGGCCACAACCTGATTGCGGCCATCAGCGTCGGCGCCGCACTCGCACTGGCACCCGCCGCCGACGATCTGGGTGTGACGCTCACCGTGATCGGCACGCCCGCCGAAGAGGGCGGCGGCGGCAAGATCGAACTGCTGGAGCGCGGCGGCTTCGAGCGACAGCACGCCGCGGCCATGGTGCACCCCGGCCCGGTCGATATCGCTCGGGCGCGGCCATTCGCGGTATCGCACAGCCATATCGCCTACGCCGGCAGGGCGGCACACGCCGCGGCCTATCCCGAACGCGGCATCAACGCCGCCGACGCGTTCACCGTCGCCCAGGTCGCCATCGGTCTGCTGCGCCAGCAGTTGCCGTCCTCGGTGCGGGTGCACGGCTTGGTCACCCGCGGCGGCGAGGCACCGAACTCCATTCCACAGCGCACCGAGGGACGCTGGTACGTCCGCGCGGAAACACTCGCCGAACTCGCCGAGATCGAGCCGAGGGTGATGCGCTGCTTCGAGGCCGGGGCACTGGCGTCCGGCGCCGCACTCACCGTTTCCGCCGAGTCGAAACCCTATGCGGAGTTCCGCAACGACGACGACCTGCTGGCCTGTTATGAGCGACGAGCCACCGCCGTCGGCCGGCGCTTCAGCACCGGTCCGGACATCATGATGGCGAGGGCGTCCACCGACATGGGCAACGTCTCGCAGGTTATCCCCTCGATCCACCCGTATATCGGCATCGACTCCCTGCCTGCGGTCAACCATCAACCCGAATTTGCCGCCGCAACCATCACGAGTGCGGCGCAGACGGCAATCGCCCAGGGCGCACTCGCCCTGGCCGGAACCGTCGCCGATGCCGCTTCTCCGGGCACAATTCGGCAACGATTCCTGACGCGGGCGGTCTGAACTGCGGTTCCTGGTCGTGTCGCGGTACCGCGCACAGCAACCGGGCTGATATTCTTAAAGTTCTTAAATATGCCGTGCGGGTGACCTACCCCTGCTGCTCAAAGCAAGGGTGAGGTGCGATGCAGCGAGTAATGACCGACCTGGACCTGCTCCAGGAACTTGAGCAGGTCGCCGAGAACAATCTGAACCGGCATTTGTCCGCGACGACGAACTGGCATCCGCACGATTACATCCCGTGGGATCAGGGTCGAAACTTCGCGGCCATGGGTGGCAAAGATTGGGATCCGGCAGAGTCACAACTCAGTGAGGTTGCCAGGGCGGCCATGATCACCAACCTTCTGACCGAGGACAACCTGCCCTCCTACCATCGCCAGGCGGCGGACAACTTCTCGCTCGACGGGGCGTGGGGAACCTGGGTGGGACGGTGGACGGCCGAAGAGGGCCGGCACAGCATCGCCCTGCGCGACTATCTCGTCGTGACCCGCAGCGTCGACCCGGTCGCCCTCGAGGAAGCGCGCATGGCCCATATGACCCACGGTTTCGCACCGACAGCCGAGGAAGAGGAACGTCACAAGACCGACTTCCTGCTATCGATCGCGTATGTCTCCTTCCAGGAACTCGCGACCCGGGTCAGCCACCGCAACACCGGCAAGGCATGCGGTGATCCGATCGCGGACCGGTTGCTTGCCCGCATCGCCGCGGACGAGAACCTGCACATGATCTTCTACCGCGATACCTGCAGCGCCGCACTTGACCTCGCGCCCGACCAGGCCATGGAAGCTATCGCCAGTATCGTCGAGAATTTCCGGATGCCCGGTCAGGGCATGCCCAATTTCCGCCGCAACGGTGTGCTGATGGCCAAGCACGGCATCTACGATCCGCGCCAGCATCTCGAAGATGTCCTGACACCGGTGCTGCGCAAGTGGAAGATCTTCGAGCGCACCGACTTCAGCGCCGTCGGCGAGCAACGCCGCGAGCAACTCGCCGCCTACATGACCGACCTCGAGGGTCAGGTACTCAAGTTCGAAGAGCAGCGCGATCGGATGCTGGCCCGCGAAGAGCAGAAGCGGGAGCGTCAGGCGTCCTGAGCTTCGCGTAGCGCTGCCACCGCGGTAGACACTTTCATCACCAATCGGTTTTCACGTTTACCCACCGGCGTGAAGTGGAAGTGCTCGTAGAACCGCCGGGCATTGTTGTCCACTGCATCGTCGTCCACTGCATCGACGACGATGAGTCGACCACCGCCGATCTTCGAGGCAGCAACCACCCGGCCCAACGCATCGAGTAATAGCTGCGCGCCGTATCCATTACCCCGTAACGACACGTCGATCGCCAACCTCGCGATGAGGTACCCGGGAATTCGTGAATAGCCGCCTGACATCGTCCCGGTAATACCACTTTCACTCCGGACCAACTCGGTCGGACAAATCGCGAAATAGGCGCAGACATCCGGTGATCCAGCCGCGGTCCAGACGTAGACGTTGGCGATTCCGCGGGCGTCGGCACGACGAGCATGATCAATCAGCCAGGCGTTCAACGACTCCGTGCCGCAGTCGAAGTTCCCCAGCACGTGGTTGTCGTCGAGTCGCGCCGAGTCAAACACGCTGATGCCTCAACCGCGCTTAAACACCGAGGGCTCTCGAGCTGCCGCTGCCAGTCTGGGCGCGGCATCAGCGGTATCGAGCGAGGACATCAAATCGTCGAACTGCGCGGGCTCCATCACTGTGATCAGCTCATGTCGCAGCACATCCTCGGCGCGCTGCAGTGCGGCTTTCCGGACGAATTCGGACATCTGCTCATCCACGGCGCTGGCCGCACGCTGAATACGGTCCAACGTTGCCGCCTCCGCCCGGATCTCCAGACGCTTGGCTTTTATGGTCATTGCGATACCTCCATCCAAAGTGTACGTACAATCGCCGTACACCGCCACTGCTCAATCATCACGGAGGACCTATGAGCCACCCCGCCCGCCTTACCGCCGCGCTGGCATGCCTGGCTGCGGCCGGCCTGTCCGCATGCGCCACTAGCAGCACCGAACCGGCCGCGCCGAGCAGCAGCGTCGCAGCCTCGAGTTCCTCGACCGCGCCGATGGTCGGCGGCATGACCGAATGCACGAAGGACGCACTCACCCAGCCCGCAACCAACGCCGCCCAGGCCATGGGACCCGACAACGTCTACACGATCAGTGATCTGCACTGCGCCGACGGCTGGGCGGTCACCGGCGGCGTGCTGGCCAACAAGTCCAACCCGGATATGGGTGCCCCGACCTCCTTCGTGTTCGAACAGGAAGGCCAGTTCTGGATTCCGAAGGACAAGGTGAAGGTGTGCGGCACCAATCCGATCACCACCACCGCGCCCGCCGATGCACTGATCCCCGCAGCGCTGTTTCTGCCCGGTTGCGCCGCAGGCTGAACTGATTCAGCCTCGCGGTAACGGCTGCTGCTGGGTGATGCAGTGGATTCCGCCGCCGCGGGCGAACAACGGTCGCGCATCCACCGTCACCACGGTGCGGCCCGGGTACTGCTCGGCGAGGATCGCCACCGCGTCGGCGTCATGGTCGTCGCCGAATCCGCACGCGATGATGCCGCCATTGACGATGAGATGGTTGATATAGCTGTAGTCGACGAAGCCCTCGGAGTCGGTCAGCGTTGCGGGAGCAGGTATTTCGGTGATGTCCCACGCGCGCCCCGCCGCGTCGGTGCTGGCCTCGATGGCGGCGCGAATCCGCTGACACACCTGGAAGTCGGGATGGGATTCGTCGCGCTGGGAGTGCAACACCAACCGTCCGGGTGAAGTGATTGCGGCGACGATGTCGACGTGGCCGCGGGTGCCGAATCGTTGCGAATCCCGGGTCAACCCTTCGGGCAGCCAGATGACGTGGGTGGCACCGATGGTGAGGCCCAACTCCGCCTCGACCGCCGCTCGGGTGATACCGGGATTGCGGCCGGCGTCGAGTTGCACGGTGTCGGTGACGAACACCGTGCCCTCCCCGTCGACCTGGATGCCGCCGCCCTCGTTGACCAAGTCCGAACTGATGATGGGCGTGCCTGCGGTCTCGGCGACGAAGCGTCCGACCTGCGAATCGAGATCCCACTGCGCCCAGTCCTGGGCGCCCCATCCATTGAAGACCCAGTCCACCGCGGCCACCGAACCATCGGCGGCATGCACGAACGTCGGCCCCATGTCACGCATCCACGCGTCATTGAGTGGCGCCTCGACGATATCGATCTCCGCGGACAGGTAACGGTCGGCGATATGGCGTTCCCTGGGATGCACGACCATGGTCACGGGTTCGAATTCGGCCGCCGCGTGAGCCACCGCGGCCCAGGTGGATCGCGCCTCATCCTGAGCCTCGCCAGACTCGCCGAGGGTGTACCCGTCACACGGGAAGGCCATCCAAATCCGTTCCTGCGGAGCGTATTCGGCCGGCATCCGGTTACCGTCTGCGATGTTTGCGCTCATGTGTCACCTTTCATAGGGGTGGGGTTCGCGGTGGTGGGGTGCGCCGATCACCGGTCGCTTCGAAGGCTGCGGCAAAACCGAGCAGTGCGTTGTCGTCGTACGCGCGCCCGGCGAAGGTGAGCCCGACGGGCATGCCGATATCGGCCATGGTTCCCATCGGAACCGTCACGGTTGGGATGCCGAGATGGCGCGGAACCAGGTTGCCGTTGGCCACCCACACGCCATTGCGCCAACCCAGATCGGCGGAGGCGGGGTTGACGTCCATATCGGCCGGGCCGACGTCGGCGACGGTCGGGAAGATCACCGCGTCCAGTCCGCGTCGGTGCATCCACTCCTCGAAGTCGACCTTGCGGGTGCGTTCCAGTCCGCGCAGTCCTTCTTCCATGTGTGGGATGTCGAGGAAAGATTCGTATACGTGCTCGCGGATGAAGTCGGGGTAGATATTGATCTCGTCACTGCCCTCGCCGAACCCTTCCACTCGGTCGGGCAGTGCGCCCGGGTCGTTGACCCAGATCAGGCTTCCGTCGACTGCGGCGAGGTTCGGCAGGTTCGGGTCACCGTTGGCGCGCAGGAAGTCATCCCACGCCCATGCCGACAAATCGAGCACCTCACGTTCGAGGAACTCGGGGCTCACCAGTCCGCGGGTCTTGATCGACGGCACACCCTCGCGGTCATGCTCGTAGTTGGAGACCACGGGGAAATCCACCAGCACGACATCGGCCCCCGCTGCCACCAGATCGGCACAGGCGGCACGGAACAGCTCCAGGATCGACTGCCGAGTCTCGATGCGCTGGCCGGTCGCGCCACCGATGCCCAGACCGTCGCCCACCCCGGCGTCCGGGTCGGCATTGACGTACATGCGCGGAACCCCGAATCGCCTGCCCGCCAACGTCTGCCGAGCAGTGTCGCGGTCGCGAGGCAGCAATGCCGGGTATGACTTGGGCCGCACGTTGGATGCCGGCCGGATCTTGACCCACGGTTGCGTGCGCCATAGATCGCCGCGCGGGTTAGGGTCGTCGGCGACCAAGACGTCGAGCAGCTCGCACATATCGGCCATCGTGCGGGTGTGCGGCACCACCACATCCATCGTGGGCACCAGTGGCCAGTTCCCGCGCACCGAGATGACTCCGCGCGACGGCGTGTAGGCGCAGAGGGCGTTGTTGGTCGCCGGCGCCCGGCCGCTGGACCAGGTCTCCTCCCCCAACCCGAATGCCGCGAAACTCGCCGCCGTGGCGGTTCCGGATCCGTTCGAGGAACCCGATCCGAACGCTGACGTCAAATAGTGCGCGCTATAGGGACTTTCGGCTCGCCCGTACACACCGCGCTGCATACCACCGTTGGCCATCGGCGGCATATTCGTCAGCCCGATGAGGATCGCACCGCCGGCCCGGAGCCGCTCTATCGCGAAAGCATCCTGGTAAGCGATGAGGTGAGCGAACGCGTGCGAACCCGCCGCCGCAGTCAGACCCTTCGCCAGGTAGCTGTCCTTGGCCGTGTACGGGATGCCATCCAGCGGGCCGAGCAACTCGCCCCGGGATCGGCGTTGGTCGGCTGCCTCCGCCTCGGCTAAAACGTCCGGATTGAACACGACGATGGAATTGAGTGCCGGGCCACCACGGTCATAGGCGTCGATGCGGCGCAGGTACGACTCGACGAGTTCGACGCTTGAGACTCGGCCGTCCTCGAGGGCGCGGCGAAGGTCCGCAATCCCTGCCTCGGCAACCTGGAACAAACCCACTCTCACCTCCCTTAGACCATGCGCGTTCATCGAATCATTTCACGTTGCTAGGTTTGCACAATGGACGCAACCACCGCAGCCTCTACCGTCGCCGGCCCCCTCGGGGGCTTGGCCGCCAACTTCTACTTCTCGCCGCAGTCCACCGCCCGAGGCGAGGGCATCGGACTCGACGTCATCTCCCTCTACGCGGCAGGTCGGGCGTCGATGCTCGGTGGCGTCGACCCGCAGACCGCCGACGGCGTCTTCTACTTCTTTAAGCCCGGCATGGTCGCCGGCGTGGTGGCGCGGGGTCGAAGTCTGGCCGGCGAAGACGCGATCGCCGCCGCCCACCTCGGCGCCGCCGACGACTATGCCGACGCGCATCTTGCGGGCGTGGATTCGGCCACTCTGGGTGCCTTCACCAACGCCGTCGATGCCCTCGCCGCAACGGTTCCCTCCGGTTCCTGGCCGCTGTTCGATGGTTATCGCGCAGCGCCGGCTCCGATGACGGACGCCGCTCGGGCCTACCGGGCCGCCATCCTGCTGCGCGAACTGCGCGGCGGCGTGCACACCGACGCCGTGAAGGCATGCGGTCTTACGCCCGCCGCGGCGTGTCAGTTCGACCGCGATCTGGGGTACTTCCAGATGCACGGCTTCTCCGAGGAGGACATGGTCGAGCACACGCCGGAGATCGACGCACAGAAGGCAGCGGCCGAAGCGGCAACGACCGCACAGATGGCGGCGTTGTTCGCCCCGCTGTCACCGGCTCAACTCGATGCGATCGTTGCCGGCACGAAAGCGCTGGAGTCCGCCGTCGGATGATAGGGATCTGACTGCGGCCCCATTAGTGTTCTCGCGGTGACCGAATACCAGACCCTGTCCTTCTCGCAGTCCGGATCCATCGCACGGATAGTCCTCAACCGCCCCGAGGCGGCCAACGGGTTGAACGACGTCATGACTCGCGAACTGGCCGAGGTGGCACTGCGGTGTACCGACGCTGCAACGAAGGTCGTGGTGCTCACAGCCGCCGGCCGGTTCTTCTGCGCGGGCGGCGACCTGAAGGCGATGGCCACCTCACCACTGGGCCCCGGGCCCTTCGTCAAGGGCATCGCCGACGATCTGCATCGCGCCCTATCGATATTCGCCCGGATGGATGCCGTCCTGATCACCTCGGTCAACGGTGTGGCCGCAGGCGCCGGATTCAGCCTCGCCATTGCCGGCGATCTGGTGCTGGCCTCCGATGCGGCGTCGTTCACGATGGCCTACACCAGGGCCGGGTTGAGCCCGGACGGAAGCTCGTCCTACTACCTGCCGCGGCTCATCGGGATCCGTCGCACCCAGGAGTTGATGCTGACCAATCGCACCCTGTCCGCCGCCGAGGCCGTCGGCTGGGGCCTGATCAACGAGGTAGTGCCCGCAGCCGACTTGGCAGCCAGAACCTCCGCATTGGCCGATCAATTAGCCTCTGCAGCAAAGGGTTCCAGTAGCGCCGTGAAGAAACTCTTGCTCGCATCATTCGCGCACAATCTGGAAGAACAGATGGACCTCGAGGGCCGGCTCATAGCGGCATGCGCCGACAGCCCCGACGGCCGCGAGGGAATCGACGCGTTTCTCACCAAGCGCGCCCCGAAATTCGGCTAGGCGCCCCGGTGATCGCCAGTTGCACGGCTCCGGCGGGCCCGTCCAGCCTGGTGGTCCACACCGGGTCAAGAGCGCATCATGATGTCAACTGATGATGTTAAGATGACGCATGCGAACGACGCTGAATATCTCGGACGATCTGCTGGCTGAAGCGAAGGTGCTTGCCGTCCGGACGCGCCGCCCGATTGGCGCGGTGGTCGACGACGCGTTGCGTGTGCTTCTCCGCCGCGACGACCCGGAAGCGGCCGCAGCGTGGACCTTCCCCACCAGCGGTGCCGGAGGCCTTCAGCCCGGAGTGAATCTGGATGACACAGAGGCTCTTGCCGACCTGATGGGTGACAATGCTCTGCCCTGACGTGAACATCCTGCTGTATGCCTTCCGCCGCGATAGCGACCAGCACGCCCGATACGCGCAGTGGTTGCAGCTGATCATGACCGGGCCGGAGCCTGTGGGCGTCAGCGAACTCGTGCTGTCCGGAGTCGTGCGGTTGGCCACCAATCATCGGGTCTATCACCAGCCGAGCAGGACGGCGGACGCGCTCGATTTTTGCCAGGCGATGCGCCACGCACCGGCTGCCGTCCCGTTGCGGCCGGGCGTGAAGCACTGGGAGATCTTTTCCCAACTCTGCCAGGCGGTCGCCGCCACAGCCAACGACGTGCCAGACGCGTACCACGCGGCGCTGGCCGTCGAGCACGGCGCCACCTGGATCACCAATGATCGCGGCTATGCCAAGTTCCCAAACTTACAGTGGCGCAGTCCATTTGACGGGATGTGATGAGGTTCGCTCACCTCGGTGCGGCCGACGACTATGCCGACGCGCATCTTGCGGGGGGAGTTGATTGACGTGTGCGGCATGACCGGCTGGGTGGATTACTCCCGCGATCTGACCCGGGAGCGGGCAGTGATCGAGGCGATGACCGAGACCATGGCCTGCCGTGGCCCCGACGCGGCCGGGGTGTGGTCGCGGCCCGCAGTCGCGCTGGGTCATCGTCGGCTGGCAGTCATCGACCTGGCCGGTGGCGCGCAGCCGATGGTGGTCTCCACACCGTCGGGTGATGTGGCCATGGTCTACACCGGCGAGGTTTACAACTTCACCGAGTTGCGTCGCGAGTTGATCGCCAAGGGACACAGCTTCGAGACCGCGAGCGACACCGAGGTCATCCTGCGCGGTTATCTGCAGTGGGGTGAGACGCTCGCCGACCGGCTCAACGGGATGTACGCCTTCGCCATCTGGGACTCCCGCGAGCGCAAACTGGTGATGATCCGCGACCGGATGGGGGTGAAACCGCTCTACTTCTTCCCGACTCCCGACGGCGTGCTGTTCGGCTCGGAACCGAAGGCGATCTTCGCCAACCCGCTTGCTCGAAGGGCGGTCGGCCTGGACGGTTTACGCGAGCTACTCGTGCCGGCGAAAACCCCCGGGACATCGATATGGAAGGGCATGCGGGAGGTCGAGCCCGCAACGATCGTCACCGTCGACGAGCGCGGCATCCGGGAGCGGACCTACTGGCGGTTGGAATCACAACTGCACACCGACGACCGTGACACCACAGTCGCCCGGGTGCGCGAACTACTCGATGACATCGTTCGCCGAGAGTTGGTCGCCGACGTACCCAAATGTGTATTGCTCTCGGGCGGGCTGGATTCCAGTGCCATCACGGCGCTGGCCGCCCGCGACCTGAGCACACCGGTGCGAACCTTCTCCGTCGAATTCACCGGCCAAGCCGAGACCTTCACACCCAGCGACACCCACCCCACGCTCGACTCCCCCTATGTTCACGAGGTCGCCCGGTACGTCGGCTCCGCCCACACCGAGATCGTGATCGATCACCGGCAGCTGTCCGATCCCGCCATCCGACGCAAGGTGGTCGCGGCCCTCGATCTTCCGACCGGCGGGGGTGAACAGGACGCCTCGCTGTATCTGCTGTTCAAGGCCATCCGGGAGCGGTCGACGGTGGCGCTGTCCGGTGAGGCCTCCGACGAGATCTTCGGCGGGTATCGGCAATTTCATGACCCCGGCGTGCAAGGCACGGACGCCTTCCCGTGGATCGCGATCGGCGCTTCCTGGACCGACCCGAGTGGGCACATCCTCACGCCGGAATTGCGCGCGGCACTCGACCTGGAAACCTATCTGCAGGACCGTTACGTCGACGCGGTGGCCGAGGTGGAACGCCTCGCCGACGAAGACGATTTCACCCACCGGATGCGGGTGATGAGTTATCTGCACCTGACCCGGTTCGTGCGAATCCTGTTGGACCGCAATGACCGGATGAGCATGGCCGTGGGCTTGGAGGTGCGGGTGCCGTTCTGCGATCACCGCCTTGTCGAGTATGTCTACAACACGCCGTGGTCGATGAAGAGCTATGACGGCAGGGAGAAAAGCCTGCTGCGCGGCGCGGTCCGCGACGTCCTGCCTGAATCGGTGGTGCAGCGGGTCAAGAGCCGCTACCCCAGCACCTCGGATCCCCAGTACTGCGCCGATATCCAAGCCCAGGCCCGCGAGCTACTCGCCAGCGGCAACGACACGGTGTTCAGCGTGGTCGACTGCCACGCGCTGGAGCAGCTGACTCGGATCGACGCCGCATCGATGGGCCTGCTGGATCGATTCCGGTTGGAACGCGTCCTCGACCTCTCGGTCTGGCTCGACCTGTACCAGCCGAGCATCGCTGTCTGAGTGAACCGTCTCAGGCAGGTTCGTAGCGAAGTAGCGTCACCCCTTCTTCGGGGAAGTCGACGAACACCGGCCGTATCCGCATGCCCACCCGCAACTCTGCAGGATCGACATTGACGACCTCGGTGGCGAACCGGGGGCCCTCATCCCATTGCGCGACGGCGATGATGTGCGGGACTGCGTCGGCAAAGTGCGGCGCGACGGGCCGGTGGGCGACGGTGTAGGTGAACAGCGACGCCGCCCCGGAGATCTGTCGCCACTCCAAATCATCGGCGAGCGTGCCAGGCGCCAAAATCCTGGGATAAAACACGTAGCGCTGTGCCGATGGCGAGTATTGGATTCGGATCTTGTGCTCTGCCAACGCATCCCAGAACGGTTGGGTGGTCGGCGTCGGGACCGGCATCGGCCTACTGAACTCGCCCATCACTAGTCTCCTTCCAAAACCAGAGTGGTCTGTTCCGCCAAAACTCCGCCATTGCCGGAGACGAACGCCCGGTTGCAATCGGGAACCTGTGTCGCGCCGGCACGGCCCATGACCTGTCGGGTGGCGTCGCAGACGTGGTGCATACCGCCGGCGAAGCCGGCCTGGCCATAACCCAGTTGGCCGCCTGCCGTGTTCATCGGGAAGTCCCCGCGGAATGTCAGGTCATGTTCGGCGACGAACGTCAGGCCCGCGCCCTTATCGCAGAAACCGGCGTCTTCCAGGCTCAGCAGTGCGGTGATCGTGTAGCAGTCGTAAATCGACACCATGTCCATGTTTGCCGGTGTCAGCCCGGCCATCGAGAACGCGGATGCGGCAGCCTTGATCATCGGAGTCTGCAGAAGATTCTCGGCGTACATCACCATCTTGCAGGTCACCCGCTCCCCGAAGCCCTTAACCCACACCGGCCGATTCTTCGATCGCCGGGCCACATCAGCGCTGACCACCAACACGCCGGCGCCGCCCATCACGGGCCTCACGATCTCCAGCATGTGCAGCGGGGAGACGATGACCGGGCTGTTGACGACGTCGTCGACGGTGATGGGCACGTCGTGGAAGATCGCCCCGGGGTGGTGATTCGCGTTGACGCGTTGGTCGGCGGCGATCTTGGCCATTGCCCGCTCGTCGTAGCCGTAGGTGTCGCCGTAGAGCGTGGCAACTCGGGCGTAGGGGCCGTTCTGTCCGAGTGTGCCGTAGGGGATTTCGAACTCGGCCTGCGGTGAGCCGTACCGGTTGCTCGAGCCGCCGAAATGCAATGAGTCATTGACCTGCGGTGGCTTCTTGTCGCTGAACGGGGTCAACGGCGTTCCCTGCAGCACACACAGCACGGCATTGCACAGGCCGAGTTCGATCGCCGCCGCGGCCCGCCACACCATCGCCGCCGCACTGGCCCCGCCAAGGTCGACCATCTCAGCGAAATTCACCTTCACCCCGAGGTATTCGGCAATTGTCGACGGCGCAAAGATCCCGACCTCCTGCAGATGCCCGGTGCAGATTCCATCGACCTCGGTCGCCGACAGACCCGCATCTGCCAGGGTGGCCGCAGCCAGTCGCGCCCACTGCTCCAGGGTGGACTCCAGCGGGCCCGTCGGCCGTTTAGTCGCGGGGCGCTCGGTGTAACCGACGATCGCCGCCTCACCACGAAGACCCGTCATGGTCTTTCTCCTCGTGCTCGGTGTTCGATCGGCCGGCAACGTCGGCCTCACTCAACTATTACCGTGACGCAAACTAGATATCATCCACCGGCTGGACCCTTCGACGGGGGACGGCGGCGTACTCCGATTGGAGGATGCTGCGATCCCATCAGCCACCGACGAACCCTTTCCAGTTCGACATGTAGTCGATAAACACCGGTCCCAGCCCCTCGGCGGCGAGGGTCTCCCTCGCAACGGGAAGCTCACGCATCGCTGCCGTAGGGTCCGCCTGCACCAGCAGCGGGAAATCATGGTTGGTGATCGCCGCTCGGCCGATCGTCACGATGTCGGCGCCACCATCAAGTGCGCGCTGCACGTCTGTTCCCGTGTAGAGGTGACCGGCGACGGCGAGTCGAACTGATCCCCGATCCAGTGCGGTGAACACCTCGAGCAGCGGCTGGGGCCCGAACGCGTCATCGGCTGCCGCCTTGAACACATCCCAGAGCGAGAGGTCGATGAAATCGACCGCTTCAGTGGCGACCAGTCGCTCGAATCCGTCGATCACGTCCGCCGTGTCCAGTCCAAACCGCTCGGGCGAGAGCCGCACCCCCACCTGGAAGTCTGGACGACACCGCTGTCGGATTCCCGCAATGATCTCGTCGAAGATTCGGAACCGCGCGCCGCGACTACCCCCGTAGGCATCAGTTCGGTCATTGAACTCGACGTTGAGGAATTCGCAGAGCAGGTAGTCATGCGCGCCATGGAGTTCGACGCCATCGAATCCCGCCTCATCGCACCGGACTGCTGCGGCGACGAATGACTCGATGACCTCATGCACCTCATCAGTCGTCATCCGTCGCGCCCCATACTTGGCGTCTTCGGCGGGCGCGAGCGGAGATGTGCCGATTAGCTCAGCCGGTGCGCGGCGCCCCGCGTGGTGGAGCTGGACGATCGCCACACTCCCCTGCTCCCGAATCCCCGCGGCGAGGCGCGTCAGGCCGGGGAGATGGTCGTCACTGAAGCAACCCAGTTGCCCCGGGAATCCCTGACCGATCGGGTCGACGTGGCTCGCACACGTCATGGTCATGCCGAACCCGCCGGCGGCGCGCATCGTCAACCACCGCTCCTCATCATCGGAGAGCGTCCCGTCGGGATTGCTCTGCTGATTGGTCAGCGGCGACAACATGAATCGGTTCTTCATGGCCGGCCCGTGCAGGAAAGTGACAGCGTCAAACAGTGTTGACATGGACGTGCTCCTCAGCGACTACCGATTAGTGAGCGACTACCGAGCATACGAACACCGACCCTGACCCCGTCACGTAAGTCGGGATCGATGGGCCCACACGGCGAAGAGCGGGTCACCCGGCGTCGGGCGCTGGTCGATGCGCGGCGGGTCCCAGCCGGCCGAGCGGCGGAAATACTCGGCCACGAGCCGCACGTGGAACTCGTCGTCGGTGGCGAGCCAACCCCGGATCGCCTTGGTCGGGAAGCACCGGTTGGAGAACGTGCACACGAACGGCGCGCCGGGCCGCAGCACCCGGGCCACCTCGTCGAACACCTCGAGGGGCCGGACCAGGTAGTCGACCGAGACCGTGCACATCGCCCCGTCGAAGCAGGCGTCGGCGAACGGCAGCGCGGGCTCGCGGTTGAGATCCTGGACCACCCGTTCGTGAGCCTGCGGGTTCTGGTCGAGCTCGAAGGCGTTCATCCCGAGTGCGACGAGACGCTGCGGGGTCCGGGCCAGATGCGACACCCAGGAGCTGCACAGGTCGAGCACCTCGCCGTACAGGCCGAGCTCGTCGTAGAGATCGCGCACGGCGGCGATGGCACCGTCGTCGATGTGCTGCACCAGCCGCGGTTGGCCGTAGAAGCCACGGTCGTCGTCCTCGTCGGACCGGCTGAAGAAGCCGTCGGGGAAGTCGCGGTAGCGCTCCTCGCCCGGGATGGACGTAGCGTCGTCGGCGGTCACAGGCTGGGAGCGGCGATGTTCATCTCACTCACCCCCACATGGTCTCATCGGCGCCGCGTGACCACCGCGGGAGGCCCGATATAGTGCGCGGATGCCTGTCGCACGGTCCGGCCACCGGCTGACTCTGAGTGCTGTCCTGACGTTCGTCATGTTGTTGTGCGGCATGCCAACGCCGGTGTCGGCGGCTCCGGCCGCGGCAGGCGTACGTCCGGGCATCGAGGTCTTCCTCGACGACGTGCCGGCTGCCGTGCGCGGCAAACGGGTCGGCCTCATCACCAACAACACCGGCGTCGACCGGTCAGGCACGTCGGACATCGATCTGATCGCGCAGAACGACGACCTGACACTGGTGGCCCTGCTGGCGCCGGAACACGGTATCCGCGGCACCGCCGAGGCGGGTGTCACGGTCGGTGACGGTGTCGACGCGAAGACCGGCGTGCCGGTCTACTCCCTCTATGCGGCGCAAGGGAACAGCCCGACTCCCGAGATGCTGAAGAATGTGGACGCCCTGGTCTATGACCTTCAGGAGGTCGGCGGGCGCACCTGGACGTACGTGTCGACCATGGCGCTGTCGATGCAGGCCGCGGCGCGCAAGGGCATCCCGTTCGTCGTTCTCGACCGGCCTAATCCGATCGGCGGCGACATCGTGGAAGGCGCCCTGCTGGACCCGGCCTTCTCGTCGTTCATCGGCATGTACCCCATTCCCGCGCGGCACGGCATGACGGTCGGCGAGTTGGCCACGCTGTTCAACCTGCAGCAGGGTATCGGTGCGGACCTGATCGTCGTTCCGGCGCAGGGGTGGCGCCGCGGGCAGTGGTTCGACCAAACGGGTCTGCCCTGGGTGAACCCGTCACCCAACCTCCGATCGCTGGCGGCCGTGACGAGCTACCCCGGCACGGTCTACTTCGAGGGCACCAACCTCTCCGAGGGCCGCGGTACCGACCGGCCCTTCGAGCAGATTGGGGCGCCGTGGCTGGATGCAGCGGCAGTGGCCGCGACGATGAACGCGTTTGCCCTGCCGGGCATCGCCTTCGGAGCCGTCACCGTCCCGGTCGCCGACACCGCCGCCAAATTTCCCGGACAAAGCATCCCGGCCATCCGGTTAACCATCACCGATCGGCAGGCATACCGACCGGTCCGCACGGCGCTGCTGCTCATTGACACGATCCGCACACAGCATCCGGGAGACTTCGCCTGGGGGCCGTCAATCGACGCGCTTACCGGATCAAATCAGGTGCGCCTGGCGGTAAACGCCGGTCGACTCGCACCGCTGTTGGCAGAGTGGGACCGAGCGGCCGCCCAGTTCCGCGCAAACCGGGCGGGGTACCTGTTGTACAGCTGAACCGTTACCTCGTGCCCGGGCCTTCGCCCGAGTAAGCAGCTCACCTGATGGGAATCGGCTTTCGGGCACTTCGACCTTCAATCGCTCACAAGCACCCGAAGCGCCGCGTGGCCCCGGCGGGCATCTGTCCCGATGGCTATCCATGACTTGTGGTCGACGTCCTGCAGTACCTTCCACAGCGCCTCGATCCGCTGGCTGTCGCTGCCGATCATCCGGGCACGATCACCAATCGGGTCGGTCACTGCGCACGCCAGCACAGCTGCGTCGTCGAGGTGCCGATCCCGGTCGCGAGGGTCCTCCAGGTATGCCGCGCCTTTGAGGACTAGCGCCCCGAGGACGTCGGGGATGCTGAGAACGACGATGACCTCGCCGGCCGTCACTTCACAGTTCACCGTCTTACGCAGCGCTGAAGTGCCGCCGGGAACTGCGAATACTTTCCGTCGTAACGCCCTGGGATGTTGTTTCGGCGATAGGTGGTCGGCGACCATGACGTCGACCGTCTCGGCACCCCGGGATCCGCGAGCGAATCGGTGTACAGGCCCGTCACCGATCGATTCACGCAGCGCGTAGCCGAGTCGTTCCAACTCTTGCTGCACACCGGCGAATGTGGCTGCGCCAGAATCGATATGCAGGATCATATCGACATCACGGGTAGTACGCTTCAGCCGCAATCCGGCATAGGCGGCGTGCAGTTGCACCATCAGTCCGCCGATCAGCGTCCACTGGGTGTGCGGAATGGCTTGTACGATCTCGACGACTTGCGGCCATGGCGGTGGCCATCCACCTGCTGGCGCAGTCAATTGCCACAGTGGCCGACCGTCGGGTGACGACATCATCAGACGACTTGTCGAGATGAGCGCCGACGCGGATGGGTGTTGTCGGACCGGAAGGCGTCGAGCAAGTCCTCCAATACGCGCAGCCCGGCTGCGGACTCCCGGGTGTCCAACGACTCAGCCAAGTCGACCGCGACCGCCGCTGTGGGCATGCGGTCAAAGGCATACCCAGCATCGTCAGGCACTACCCGCACGGTCACATCACCGTCACGGTCCTCGACGAGTCCCAGCGTTGTCACGAGGTCGGCGAAGTCGCAAGCGCGGACGTAGCCGTCGGCTCCCCTATCGACCGCTGCGAGATCAAACAACTCAGACATAGCCGGGTCGCGCAACCCGCTGACCCCGGAGTGCAACAGTCCCGTGTCTTTGCCCCAGCCGCGCATCCGATGCACGGTGGCACGACGGCGAGTCATCCAACACAATTCAGAAGCACTGCTGGCCCGCAGCCGGTGACGCAGCCGCGTCATCGCTGAGCTGTCCAGCCAATCGACACGTTCGCCGGAGAGCAACGCGAGTGCCGCCCATGCTGTGGCCGCTGCCCACGGCCGGCCGTTATGGCGCCCATACTTGGCCAGGCGGTGCACCGAAGCGCCGTCGACTAGTAGCGCACCCCCAACGGTGCGGCTCACGATGAGTTCTCCCGCGCGCGCGAGCCGGGCGACCTGCCGCGGTGAAATCCCGAGGATCTCGGCACATGCGACCGTCGTCATCTCACTCACACATATATTGTCGCAACCGAGACTTATTCACGCAATATCTGCACCTCAAAGAAGGATCTTGGTGACGGACCACCGACTGAATCATGCTGCCCGCTTACCATCACGAACCTGCGCGCAGGCAAGTTCAAAGCTTGCCCACTCCACGGCATTCGGCCGATGGGTCGCTGGAGCGATCTCCGAGGAGACCGGGCCAGACGATCCGAACAGCGCGGCAAGATTGCTGATAATGCCCGCGGGACTGTCCTCATACCGCTGAAAGACCCTTTTGCGAAGCCATGCTTCGGCTTCAACAACGCCGGAGGCGAGGTCGACGTCAGGTGCGGTGATGCTGGGTCCGCACCGGAGGAATTGTTCTTCATAGCGATCGTCCCACCGATCGATTCGCCACCCAGGCCAGAGCCGGCCCAACCACCGGAACAGGCCCGGGTCCGGATTGGTCAACCACACACCAAGCGCCTTGCCGAGCACGTCGACGTGCACACCACTCTCCGGAATCCTTCCCAACTCCAGGGCATGAAACCCTGCGCCAGGAAGCATCTCCAGCAGTCGCGGTCCGTGCCATGCAGCGCTACTGCCCCACCACAGTGGCCAGGCTCGAATCATTCCGTCGGGGCCGAGCACCGTGACGAGATGATGCAAACCCGTCGTGTCGTCAGCGAGGGTCAGTTCGGGCTGAGACGCTCTGTCGCGCATAGGAAAAGAAGCGCCGACGTAGGCAGCAATTTCAGCGGTCGCGTCATAGGCCCATGAGATCGAATAGCCCGGCCACATGATCGCCAGCAACTGGAAAATCGCACGCCGCTCGTTCATGGTCGCCATGAGTTCCTCGCCGAAGAACAGCAACGTGCGCTCAGCGAGATCCAGCAGTAGGCCACCGTCAGCCCATAGCTCGTCGGTCCAGAATGTCCCGGCTTGCTGCGCACGAATGTAGCGCTCAGCCATGTCTGGCCCAGCGAGCAACGCATCTAGCATGCGGCACCCCGCCCAGTGCGAGTAGCGCAGCTGCCAGCCGTCACGTTCCACCAGCACTATGTTGGCCCTGTTTCCCATGATCGTCCTCCACAGAAAAGGCACCGCGCCAATGGCGGCACTCGATTGTCGGCAGTATCTGTCCGGGGGCTGACAAGTTCACTACTTCAAGGCTGGCAACGGATCTCGGTTGTGGATTCAGCGCCAGCCATGAGCGTGCAGGTCGTGCTGGAGCGAGTGGAACGTGTGGTCCCGAATTGCCGGCGAACGACTCGGAGTCATGCACCGAAAGCGAAACCAAACGTCGAGCGCATCAGTGTCGTGACCGGTCTTGTGCAGACGCGCGGATCACCGAGGTCTTTCTGATCTTCAAAGCAAGCCCGTCCGTCACGTTGAGCCTCGGTCCCCCTGTTCACCCGTCGGAAGACATAACTATATCGGTACTGATATAATCGCGTGGTGCCTGACGAGAAGAAAGTCGTCTGGATCGGCACGTCGCTCGACGACCTTCGGGACTTCCCGAAGGATGCCCGTCACGATGCCGGCTTCCAACTCGAACAGGTGCAACACGGTCTGGAACCAGACGATTGGAAGCCCATGCCGGCCATCGGCGCGGGCTGTCGGGAAATCAGGATCCGAACCGCCGATGGAGCCTTTCGGGTGTTCTACGTAACGAAGTTTGGTGATGCGGTGTTCGTCTTGCATTGCTTCACGAAAAAGTCCCAAAAGACTGCCCAGAGAGACGTAGCGATCGGCACTCAGAGATATTCGGAAGCCAGGAAGCAGTATGAACAGGAAAGGCGAGCACGCAGATGAGCGTTTGGGATGACATCGCCGACGACGCCGCTGAAGCAGAGAACCTTAAACTCCGGGCGGCGTTGATCCGCGCTATCCGTTCCCGCGTAGATGAGACCGGATGGTCGCAGACTGCTGCCGCGCAGAACTTGGGCATCACCCAGCCTCGCCTCTCGGATCTCTACCGAGGCAAGATCTCGAAGTTCTCACTAGATGCCCTGGTGGAGATCGCTTCCAAACTACGTATCCACGTCCGGGTTGAGGTCGAGCCGAATTTTGTGGTTCCCAGCGGCACGTGATCCGCTACCTCCTCGCAGTGCTGCCAGCGACCTCTGGCGTCTACTTGACCAGCGGTCAAGTGCACTCGGATTCAGAGCAGTTTCGGCGCGTGCACAGTCGCACTTAACGTGCAGTGGCGCGCACAACGTGCGCATAAATGCCGTCGGAAGCCTGCTCCGGGCCGCCGCGGACGGCCGACTGGTCCCAGATTTGGTCCCAAGACCAACTTCAGACTCCCGAGGGAAGGTGAACTCGAACGCAAAACCGCTGTTCAGAGCCGGTTTTCAAACGTCGGGCTGACAGGATTTGAACCTGCGACCACTTGACCCCCAGGAAATGGGCCGGGCACGTTGGCCCTGCTAAAGCCCGGTATGCGCGTTAGCTGCGGCTCGCAGATCGTGCGTGTACGTGCAGGTCGTTCAGGACCGCGCTGAACGTGTGGTCCCAAATTGGTCCCAAGGTTCACCGCCTCGTCCGAGCATCGCTTGAACGCCGTTGCCTGCTCGCGAATCCTCCTGATCCAGCCGTCGACGGCTTCGGGCAGCGCTGCTGCGCGCCGCAGATGATCACTGCTAGCTGATATCAGTTTAGACTGATATAGTTCGGTGGTGCGGCGATGGGAGGTTGACCTGACCCTCATCGAATCGTGGATCGACAACCTCGATGAAGAGGAATACGACAACGTGGTAGCAGCGCTTGAGCAATTGGAGGAACACGGACCGGTCACGCGCCGACCTTTCGTCGACACCCTCGAAGGATCGCAACACCCCAACATGAAGGAACTCCGGCCTCGCGCCACGAAGGGCGGATCCCACATACGGATACTCTTCGCCTTCGACATCCAGTCGCGGGCCATCTTGCTGGTGGCCGGCGACAAGGCGGGAAATTGGCGGAAGTGGTACGCGACGAACGTCCCCATCGCGGATCGCCTGTTCACCGAACACCAAGAAGCACTATTGAAGTCAGCGAGAGCGGCTGATGCCGCCAATCCAAAGGCAAGGAAAGAGAGGAAGCGATGACAACACTTGACGATCTTCGACGTCGCCGCCCGGGCAACCGTGCCCGCATCGACGCAATCAAGAACGAGATGGATCGCGAGGTTGCGCAGTACCGTCTCCGCGAGCTGCGCGAAGACGCTGGTTACACCCAGACTTCCCTTGCAGCTGCCATCGGCGTCGGTCAGAACCGCGTTTCCCAGATGGAGCACGGCAATCTGGGCACCAGCCGGGTCGATACCCTCCGCAAGTACGTCGAAGCCACGGGTGGCGAACTGGAGGTCGCGGTGAAGCGTCCCGACGGGTCTCGCGTCCTACTGAGACTCTAGCTCTAACGCCCAATTGGACAGCCTCTCAGCAACTCCCGTACGTAAGTTCGGGTTTGCAGCAGCACGTACAGCAAGCAATCTCACTTTGACCCCAAGCCGCGGAAGCTTCTTGACAGGTGCTCAGGCCAGAGCATCGATCGGGATGAAATCGCGCCCGATGGTGTATTCGATCCCGAGCTTGTCTTCCCAAATATTCGTGGGTTCGTCTGGCGTGTTCCCACTGGATGAGCCCTACCAGTTTTAGAGTCCTGTGGCCCGATATCGGGTTGGAAGGGACGATGAAATACATGGCTGGTCGGAAGCGGCATTCCGCGGAGGACATCGTGCGCAAGCTGCGCCGTGCTGATGAGTTGGCTGCCGAAGGCAAGACAGGCGAGGTCGTCGCCGCCGAGCTGGGGGTGTCGGCGGCGACGCTGTACAACTGGCGGCGTGCCTACGGCGGGATGGACGCCGATGCCGCCAAGGAGCTGCGGGAGCTACGTGAGCAGAACGCCCGCAGCAGAACGCCCGCTTGAAGCGGTTGCTGGCCGAGGCCGAGCTCGTCAAGGACGCGCTGCGGGAGGTGGCGAGGGGAAAATTCTGAGCTCGGCCGCCAAACGCCGCGCCGTGGACATGCTCACCGAGACGTTGAGCATGTCGGAACGGTTGGCCTGTAAGGCGGTTGGGCTTTCTCGCTCCACCCACCGACGTCTGCCCCAAGCCCAGAGGTCCACCGATCCTGACGTGGACATGCGAGCCTGGCTGCGTACTTATGCCGCCAAGCACCCATGCCATGGGTTTCGGCGGGCCTGGGCGGCGCTACGCCACGATGAGGGCCAGGCGATCAACGTGAAGAAGGTGCACCGACTGTGGCGCGAGGAGGGCCTGCAGCGCCGGGTCCACAGCCCGCGGAAGCGGTCCGGAATGTCCTCGGTGCCCCAGGTCGTCGCCGACGCCCCGAAGGTGGTGTGGGCGATCGACTTCCAGTTCGACTCCACCACCGACGGCAAGGCGATCAAGATCGCGTCGATGGTCGACGAACACACCCGGGAATCGCTGCTGCATCTCGTCGAGCGCTCCATCACCGCTGAGCGACTCGTCCCCGAGCTCCAGAAGCTGTTCGCAGTCGCCGGTGGCCCACCGAAGGTGCTCCGGATGGACAACGGACCGGAATTGGTTTCCCAAGCGCTGCAACAGTTCTGCAAGGGCAAGGTCGGATTGTCCTACATTCCGCCGGGCACGCCGTGGAACAACGGCTACATCGAATCGTTCAACAACCGGCTACGGAAGGAATGCCTCAACCGCAACCACTGGAACACCCTGTTCGAGGCCCGCGTGGTCATCGGCGACTTCAAAGACGAGCACAACCACAGGCACCGGCATTCGGCCCTGGGCTACCGAACACCGGCCGAGTACGCTGCCCGATGCAGCCACACCCACCACCCCGCGGACTGCGAGATCAACTGAATCCGGACAACAACACCCTGGCTCTAAATCCGGATGGATTCACTACCGGGGGCAGTTCCGGGTTCCTCGCAAGGTCATCAGGGGCGGGTCCTTCCTGTGCGCCGACAACTACTGCCTGCGCTGCCGGCCCGCGGCGCGTCGGCACCAGGTGGTTGATACGGGCATGAGCCACATCGGATTTCGGCGCGTCAAGAACAAACAGTGGCGCGGGTGTTAACCAGGGCAGCTGGCACAGCCGACGATGCTCGAATTGCCGAGGCCTCCGCTGATGGTGTCCACACCGTGGCCGGTTGGCACTGAGCTATCTCCAGTCCCGACCGTTGGCACACCGGCATTGTTCCCACCGGAAATGGCCTCAGGGGAGACGCCGCTGCCGATCGGTCGCCGCCGCGGGTGCGCTGGCCGCCGCGAACCCGACGAGCCGCCGGATCTGGAACCGCTCGGGTTGCCCGGCGTGGTGGAGTTCGGCTTGGGCTGGGCCGTCGAACCCGACGAGCCGCCGGATCCGGAACCGCTCGGGTTGCCCGGCGTGGTGGGAGAGGCGTTGGCCACGGTGGGTGCCAGCATCGTCCCCAAGCCGAGGGTGACGGCGGCGACACCCAACCAGGTTTGTGACGGACGGTTTTTTCTCGATGACATTGCAGACTCCCTATTTGCCG